>Ga0209611_10014996_pt1 | contig 10208 bp, 8 predicted proteins | sample S1TSphgellanicum_3_FD_187693 | JGI IMG/M metagenome (GOLD analysis project Ga0209611, IMG submission 187693) | Host-associated microbial communities from peat moss isolated from Minnesota, USA - S1T2_Fc - Sphagnum magellanicum MG (SPAdes) (version 2) | ecosystem: Host-associated > Plants > Peat... | reverse complement strand
GAAAAAATAAACATTTTGGTTCATGTTAACTTGTGTTGACCCAAAATTGCATTGCGAAAAGATATATGTCCAAAAAAATTTGAGCCCCATGTTGTTGCACACTACCAATGACGATTAGCTATTTTAATTATTTCTTATGTTTTCGTATATTTATGTCAATGTCAAATTTAATTTAAATTGATATACATTTCATGGGCATGAAAAGACACATGTTAATTTGTTTTGTTATATTCATGTTGGTGGATAAGAAAAAGGAATGAGGTAGTTATGAAATGGAGGTCATTATTAGGAAAGGTGGGAGATAGTTATTATGAAAGTTAATAGGAAAAGGAAGTAGTTATGAAGTAGTTAGGCTTGAAAATGAGGTAGCTATTTTAAAATTGTCTTTGGAATGATCCAAGGATGACCATACAACCAAAATAATCTTGTAGAAGCGACATACGAAACTTTTTGCAAAGAACCCCATATAAACCAATTCCTACACCACTGAAATTTCCAAAACACAGCCACCAAATTGTGAAATGTGCCCCAAGAAAGACAACATACACACAAAGCTTATGATGTTTTAATGAAGTTAAATTGTGAATGATTCATAGAATCTTACAATTATTTTTTCCTTCATATAATAGAATTATTTTGTATATTATACAATATGATATGTTTGTCTTAATCCAAAGTCTTTGTTCACTCCATGCCAAAGCATGGAATCGAATGCAAGGCATTGTTGTGACAATTATGTTAAGCCAATCAATACCAAATTGCTCAAATTATTTGGGCTTACTTTTCAATGGTGGCAAATTTTCAAATTCAAAACAATTCTAATTGATTTTTTTAATATACAAAAGAAATTGTATAATGATTATATGGTTCAATGTTGTATTTATATATGAGAATATGGAATTATAAACTAATATGTTATATTTTGATGAAATTTGTGAAATTTTTTAAGTTAACATTTGGAATAAAAAGTCAAACATAATAAATAACTTTTTTTATTACATTTTGGAAGAACTCTAATTGTTAGTTAGTGTAAGATACATATGTGTAAGGTGCCTCAACACCTAGTGGGGTGATCACCTTGTGATATTCACATCCATCATATTGACTTACATTGGTTCACAAATGTTTAATTCATGATGAACATCTTGTGTATTAAGTTGAGGTTAACACCCACATGTAAAGGCTTTCCCAAACTACAAGGTTAGGCTTGGTTACATGTCCATTAGGCCCCTCATCCAAGGAATATTCTCACCATGGGTATTACCCTCCATTTAAATATGCATGATTTGAAATATGCGAATATACATGATTCGAAATATGTGACCTTCACATGCACTTTTCAAGTTGAAATCATGTTAACAAATGTGTTGATTTTTTTAATGCCTATTATATGTTAACATCAACATATATGCCCCCCTCCCCTCCCCCAACTATATATATATATAATCTTCTTGATAACAAATGAGAAAATATATTAGCAAAGTGTTTCCAATTTTAAGAAAGAATGCCAAAGTTAATTTCTAAGAAAAAATTCACTTGAATTGTGTTAAGTGTTTTCAACACCACCACCTAAAATTAAATGTTTCCATACTTTAGCAAGTTATGAATATGTCATGAATTTATATTGATCCTATTGTCTCACAATATGATGAGCTCAACATCCCTCCATGAATGGAAGAGTGCCACCAATGGCCACAATTTGTTTCTCCAACTGTGCCAAAATAATTCTTACATAATTAAAACCAACATCAATAGCAAAGGATCAGACAAGGAAACAAGTAATATTGTAAGAAAGCATGCACTTCCCATTAATTGTTTAAGTTTGAATGATTATTCTTGGTCTTACACTTTACTTACATGGGGACATACTAAGGAATGCAAATTGGGGGTTATATACATGTTGTATTACCTCAAGCATGGTATCAAACTTTTTCTTGATCAAATTGTACTCTTCACGCACTTCCTCCAAAGCATCTTGGCACCTACCAACATCATAGAAGGGAAAACGATCACTAGGGCATTAATTTCTTACCCACATACCATTGTTAAGTATCAATTAAATGACATCACTTTTATGACCAAATAATGAAAGTAAATGAACCACGTCAAACGTAATTCTTGTAATCAAAACAAGGACCATGATCCTTAGCTTCTTTTAATGGATGTAAAATAAAGCATAGCTTCAAAAACTGGATTACACAAAATGTATGTTTGATCATATGGACAAAAAAAAACATTGATAAACTTTTGATGGTAACACTTACCCTTTTTTATCCTCCTTGTCACAACATGTACGAAACGTTACACAAACATTCTTCACACGTTGTGCACCAATACTAACATCCTCAAATAAAGCACTCCCCACCCCAATTAATACTACCTAATATGCCCATCATGAATTCATAACAAAAGAGTTGGAAGACTAATCTTTATCTCCTCTTGTATGATCCTAATCACACAAATAGCTTCCAAAAAATCAAGAATTAATTTATAACATAAAAAGACAACATTTCAATTGCAAGGAAAACAATACCTAGAGCTACTTCCTTTAAATTGATGCACTTGGCTATCGATCACCTTATAGTCTATTGGATCCTTCCCTCTGCAATATCATATGACCAAAATAATTTATATCCAATGAGTAAATAGTAAAAATCAGTAGCATTTGGAAAAACAAATCAAATTGTATATTGAAATCATAAGTTTTCTCTTGATCAACATCCAAGAAATAGATTCATTTGCAATATAAATAAGTTGGCACTTGCTTAATGTAAAGATACATCAAACCATGGACTGACAAACACAACTTCACTCATGTTCAAAGTGCCACTTCTATGAAAACAAAGTGTAACCTCCAATGGTCTTAACACAAATGAAAAGGAGAAATACAAAAATCAAGTTGGAAAATACATACATTGTTTTAGTCATATTTTCCAAAATCCTTTGTGAATCTTCGAAGAACAAGGAAACCACCTCCTCCAAAAAGTTTGGATTACTTTCATCTTGTAGTTGTTGTAATTGATTAAATTGTTCATCCAATAAACCCTATAATCCACAACAACCAACATATAAGATGTTTTGTATAAATTATAGGAAAGATACTTCATATAAAATCTAATATAACAATCTTGTCATCATTATAACCAATAACACAATATCCAACATGTTGTTTTCCAAGATATATATCTACAACTATTATGCCCATGATTCAAAAAGAATGTAATGCATATAGAATTTGATATTCACCTTCCAAAAGATTAAAAAATGTAGGAGGTTTGTTGTTCTTGGGGATGATCACAACACACATAAATGTCAAGGTGAAAAATACTAGATACCAAAATGTGGAAAAAAAATGTGAACAAACAAGGGCAACTTGTTGGGGAAAAAGTGAATCACACCTCCTTAAACATATCATCCATGAGATCAACATGTTGTTGTAGAAGTTTTGCTACATCCATCTTGTCCCCTCCCTTGACTTTTGTTTCCTCCTCCTCTTCGGTCACTTTCTTGCACTTATTCATGTCCATTCACTCCATTCCATGCTTCTTGTAGTTGGTGATGACTCCCAACACCACCCACTAACACACTTGCCAACCTTGCCAACCTTTCATACTTCCTTGATCCCTCGTGCACTTTCTTTAATTTCCTCCCTCATTGGCACACAACTCTTAAAACTCAACTTCTTCTCGTTGTTTTTCCTCCTCTTTCTACCCCTTACCAACCATCCACCACTTTCTTTTCACTCCTCATACTTCCCTTTCCTTTTTTTAGTGCTTATTTTATTTGCTTATGATTTGATCCTTCCTCTCCTTCTCATAGTTTTCCCAATCCTTCATAACGTCACAAGAACCATTTTCACAAGTTCTCTTATAATCCAACCTTCATCTCTTGTTGTTGAATGTAAAATGAATTTTTCGTTGTGTTGGAAAACTTGCACGTGTTGTCTATTTGTTTATAAATAGAAATACAATAGCATGAATCATATTTTATATATTTTACAAAGAGAATGAAGGACCTAATAATTGAACTTCTAATGTAGTTTCATCAAGTTGCAATTGGTGGATAAGAACTTGCATAAAAAGACAAGAGAAAAAGTTGAAAAATTAAAGCTAGGACAATGGCAAGAACATTTGGACCTTTGCTTTCATTGAAGGCATTTGCACGATTTTACCCCCTCCCCCCATTCTTGCCCCCCTCCCAAGGTAAATGGTTCAATTAGGGTTGAATTAACCCCATCATGTTACTCTATAAATAAACACATGAGTTAATTTGCTCACATTTCTCATAATTCTAACCCCTAAATTAAGGCATAAATTGAACAATAGTATACCTTATTACCTATTCCATAGTGTTGATGGACCTTGAAGGGGATGTATACCTTGTTGATACACAAGCAATATTGCATTGGATAACTTTTACAATGTTGGTGAAACATTTCCCATGTGAACATTGATCTTTTGATGCCTTTGATGACATTGGCCATGCAATGGGAATAATTCTCGAAAGCCATAGGCCCCATTGGGTACTTTGAAGCTTGTATACATCCAAAACTAACATGAATCTCTCTCTCTCTCCCTCTTTAGACTCTGGAATCAAATCTAAGGACAAAATCTTGAGGACTTTCTTTCATGATAGAAATCAGCATTTGGTGTAAAGTGCAAGCAAAGGTGTGATGTATGGCAGAGTGGACTAAAATAGATTACCCCGAGGAATCCCATTGAGTTTGCCTATCACCCCTACCATTACCCTAGGCCAAAAATGGTGATGAGCCAAATTCTTGGCAACAAATGAGATGAGGTAGCATACACCCAAGAGACCCAATTTTTTTCCCTTTGAGATAATGTGATTCTTGGGATTTTGGTGTTCCCAATGTATTCAACATGGTTCTCAACCTCTTCCCGCCAAGTTCCCAATGGTTACTCATTATGTTATTGACATTTCCCAAGTTCTCAATGTGTTCCCAATAGCACCACACTTTTTTCCAATATACTTTGCTGAAATTTTACCCTTGTAACCTAAATTGCTAGACCAAAGGGAAAGGTTACATAGTCTTCTATTTTGGAAGTGTCCATAGTGCAAGTGCTTTATTTTGGGTGATGGGCCAATCAAAGAGGCCCACATCCAATTACTTTTTAAAAACTTTGAGGGTACCCACAACTAACCAATGTAAATGATCAGGTAACTAATGTCACTTATAACACATACTATATATCTCCCAATTGAGCATACTACAAAACGATTAAAAGACTGAGCTGGTTTGTTTGCCTTGGGTGAATCAGCACCCACACTTGTACAATCACAAAACCCTAAATTTATTTGGGTCCCTTGTAACCATTATAAACATGTCTATGGCTTGTGCCATTGAGCACATATAATACGCCATTTACATCCTAAGTCTGAAATTCAATTTTCATTGAAAATTCTTTTTTTTCTGTATTTTTTTTACTGAATTTCTAATGACAAAAATTACTCAAGTTGCAATGTCTCCCACACCTTAGATCTAGAATTTAAGGAATCACATTTCATGCAAATCTTACTCATTGCAGGCCTTCCAATAGTATCAGGAGTGTGCCCCAATTTCCTTAGAATTTCACTCAAGAAGATGAAGGTACTATGTAGGTGCTCAGGTCACCCTGGCCTCTCTTTCTTCAAAGTTCGTATGCAGGGAAGTTGTGAAGGATTATTCTTCAACGATAAGGAATGATAGGATGGGCCTTCACAAATCACAACACCCAAATGCACAAAATGGCACCCAAGAGTGGAAACAATAGACAAAGCATATGAGATAAAAGTGTGATGCTATTGGGAATGCATTTGGAACTTGACAGGAACCCCTTAGGAACTCAATGGGAACAGAAAAAACAATTGAAATCCTCCACACTTTGTTGGCTCTGTACCAGAGGGAGGGACTCCAACAAAATGGAGTTTTCATCTGGTCACACATTTTGAGGAATGTTCACGAGATGTTACTGTCACAAACAGATCTTTGGAAAAAAGATTGCTTGTAACTTACCTGTAAAACTGTAACCGAGATGTCTGAACAATCCCCTGTAATTGACACTGATGTTCCAGAGTCCCACTTTACCTTGAAGAGCTGCAGATGGAACTGAGAAGATTGTTAATGGTTTGTTGGTAGTCTCCAGATGGATGGTTTGCAAACTTAACATGCTCAGGAGAAAGATGGGAATCAACTGGGGTGCCCCAGTTTAGGATGAAGATTTTTGCACCTCTTCCCTACATTTAGACAGTGTACCAATGGGAATGTTTCAGCCTGCATGCTTATCCCACCAGGCACGGATGTGAGCAATTCCATCTTCAGCAACTCTTTTACTCTCAGATTCCAGCTCCTCTTTCTTCTGACTGAGTTCCTTTGCAAATTTCTCAAGGTTTCCAATCTTGTCAAGCCCTGCAATGCCTCATCACAAATCAACACAAAACTTTAAACAACTCCTTTGTCACTTGACAAGTTTGATATTCTTTGGTCATGATTTTTTTCAATATTACCCTTTCAACACAGGGCCGGTCCTCTTTGCTACTTTTCCAACTTCATCAGCGCTCATTACCTTCTCCACGATGCCAAACCAGACGAGTAGGGTAACTGAAGAAATCTGAAAATGTCTCTTCATCAAGAGATGGTACATCATTCATGGAACCCAAATGCTTATTTGCACTGGAAAGAAGCATGGCCTCAGCCCAAGCCCCCAAAATTATGGAGGAGCCTCTTGGACAACACAGCTCAAGTTTCTATAATACTCAATCGGCCAACAAAGCTAGCATAGAACTACACTATGCATCATTGCTTGGGGCAGACTATTTACAAGTAATTTCCAGGTGGGGGGGAAGGCAAGAGAGAACTCAGACCAAGAGCAGTTATTGTAGATGATGACGTGTAGATCACCCACCAGTCTCCCAAACACCCCACCATTGTAGAATTTTCAGTGAGAGATGTGACACTTGCCAGGCAGAACAGCATGTAGTCACGCACTTCCACATGCATGACCGTGGCTGTTGGATTTAGCTGCCAAGCCAACAGAGAGCTGAGGGTTGGGTTTGTGCAGACCGAGGAAAGATAATCTTTAATCCCAGATGATTCACCAGACTGCACAATGCGGTACCCATAAATCAGCCTAGGACTGGAATGCGGTACATTGAAAACACTGCACAACTAGAAGTTTAATGTCATGCATGATGTGTATGAAGTGAAAACACAGGTAATTATTTCAACTCGGAAATAAACACATACACACTTTGTAACCAAGAGAAAGGTAGCCACAAAATCCTCAAGACATGTGTTGGAATTTTCATGACAATTAACCTGAGGTTTGATGGAATGTCAACTTACCTTGTCCTTGAGAGAGTCCAAGTTTCGCTTTTCATAAGCTTGCTTCAATCTCCTCTGCAAAAGCAAGTCAAACACAACAAATGTTTAATAGACTTCTAGAGAAAAATCTCCTGCAAGGACTGACACTAAGTTTTGGATGTCCCATGAGACTTTCCAGCTCTGACAACCTGAACTGTATAAAACTCCCATCATTCCAGAAGTACAATAGAAAGCTTAGGTGAGGCTGTTGAACCTTTTCAACCCAGACATATATGGATAAAGGAGTAGGTTTTGTGCTCCACATCAGGAAGACAAGAGTCACAAACAGGGAAAAGGGATACTGATATCCTGTTGCCACTGTCAAAAGCACCAAAGCAGGAACCCAGAGCCGCTGCAGCCACTCCACCAAAGGTTCTTGCCCCTCATCCAATTTGCCCTCTTTAACTGAGCAAGCTGTGACCCTTGCCTGCTGATCTGCAAAAAAGTGCCACCATCATGAGCTGGAAATTGACTCTTCCAAAAGCACCTCTCTTCTGTGATAGGCAATGACACAATAATGGGACAGGAAGGTTCACACTGTAGCAACAGGACCTACTTATGGACATGCTATCCATGCCACAACTGACTTCATTCTACAGTGGTTCTTTCCTGCAGTAGTCATTAGTTTAAACATAGTTCAGTATGTAGTTCCTATAGTTAGCTTTGTGTCTCTACCCTCCACCAGGCTTGTGTTGTAAGTTGGCCCTACTAGCCCATAACCACTAAGAAGACTGACTTTGCTTGCCATAGATTTTCAAGATGATACAAAATATGGAACTCTCAACTTTTTCAAAAAGCCATCTTCTCACAGTGCCAGCTTGAGTCACTAGCAACAGTCAGTTCACATTGCAAAGGCACAATACTCTAGCATCAATCGGGGTTCTATAACTGGCTTCCTGTAATAGAGTTTGAAAATTGGGTATGGCATCCTCCCTGTAAACAGAAACAACTGGAAAATGGTATGTTGCATTTCAGTTTGATACCACTGTGCACACCCCACATTGGAAACAAGAAAACACCAGTGGGCAAGTCAACAATGATGTCTTATATTTTGGCACTGAATCTATGGAAGTCTTACTTTGTTCGCATTGTACTGTGTCTGAAAGTCCATGCCATCTTGAAAGGTAGCTGGTTGCCAAAGTAAGCCCTAAAATACTTCCGGTGTGATATTTCACACCTGCCAAAAAACAACATCAGTGCCTTCACCACTTGTCCATCCTTTACAACACACAAAGCTAGCTCGGTGTACAAATGACACCATCTTTCCAAAGGTCTAGATATGTTCAAAAGCAGACACTGCTGAAATGAAAACATACCACCCTGTTCAAAAAGGCTATGGAAAGCATGCAGTTGACAAAAAAAGGACCAAACACCATATACAACAAGCTGCACTTTGTGCCTCAAATGATATCTCCACATGATCTAGAATTGTTGCTCATAACCTACTTACCAAATTGCCAGATAGCTGGCTGTAAGAGCTTCAGTGTTCTCAAATGAGAATTTTGGTGAAAAAGTGTTGTTGTCAATTGTCCAGAAAAGGAAGGAGATGGCCCAACCTTGGCCAAAAGGGAATTATTCCCTACTGCTGCAGCATGCACAATTCAAGGTAAAAGTTGGGAGCAAACTGCAATATGGACAGCACTGCCTGGAACCCTAATACTTGCGTATGACAACCAGATAGGAGAATTGTCATATCAAGGGAAAGGTCAGAAAAATGTAAGCATGGCATACAATTCATTGTTCTCTTGCCACAGGAAGCTTGGGACTAGACCTAGGACACTTGAGGAATATGAGAGTCAACTTTGGTTGCTATATACAGGGAATATGAGTACAAAACCAAGGTGGCGGCCAGAGAGTTTACAAAAGCTTTTCCTGTTTGCCTCTACGCACAGCTGACACAGAGCTTCAAGATTGTCTCAGAAACGTTGTAGACTTTATGGTGCAACGGAACGTCGGTACAAAAAAAGAAATTTCCTTCGCCTCGTTAGGACTTTTTATTTCCGAAGTTCTAACCAGTTTTGACAGGGCGGGAGCGACAGAAAGAGGAAAACGCTAAGGTTTAACAAGCACGTTATCTGATTCTTCCGCAGAAAAACACCAAAGACAAACCCTTACTGAACATATTTCACAAATGAGAAGAAGAGCATGCGAGAAGTGCACAACAACAACAACAGCAACAACAAGAATTTCATGAGAGTGCAGAGGGGAAAAACAGTAAGGGATCTGGAATGAAAATGGCGATGAAAAACTGGTCATGATTTTGCTAACAATACGATTTACCCTAGAAAAACAATGGAAAATACAGAACAACTGCAAAATCGAGAGCATCTTCACAAGGAACTCGACCTACCTGCATATTGTGAACGCACAAACGCGATGTGAGATCCACGGAAAGATGCCACCAGCGGAGCATGCAAACGAGAGCGCAATAACCTTACGACCTGCATTGCTCCAACAAAACACAAAGGCACAACAACAACAAAACGACAACGTCGCGCCCAGGCAGCGAGCGAGCAACCGAGCGCGCGCCAAAGCACAAAACCAAAATAGGTCTTAAATGGAGATTGACAATAATCGAATGCTAACAATCAATGTATTTGCTAACATTACATCTTCAAAGAAAGAAGATTACAAAAGAAGGAGTCATCAATTCAATGTTAAGTTCTCTCTTCCTCCCCTTTCTCTCTCCTTCATTTTTATGTGATCTCATTTTTGTGTGCCTTGATCTCACACTTATAACAAGCTTTGAAAATTTGAGGGTTGTCCTAGAAAAATTGCAATCCTTGTGTACAAAATTTTGCATTGCGTGCTTGCAATGCTTGCCTCTTTACAAATCTTACATTGTAAT
>Ga0209611_10014994_pt1 | contig 10210 bp, 4 predicted proteins | sample S1TSphgellanicum_3_FD_187693 | JGI IMG/M metagenome (GOLD analysis project Ga0209611, IMG submission 187693) | Host-associated microbial communities from peat moss isolated from Minnesota, USA - S1T2_Fc - Sphagnum magellanicum MG (SPAdes) (version 2) | ecosystem: Host-associated > Plants > Peat... | reverse complement strand
GTAAGCAGTAGGTAATAAGTAGGTAGGTAGGTATATAAACCTAGGCTACCTACTTAGCAAGGTAGTTTGTGTAGATAAATAGATAAGAGGTAGGATATTGATAGGTTGTAGGATGGTAGGCAAGCAAACCTAAGCAATTACTTACCTAGTAAGGTAAGAAATAAGAAGTAAGTAGGTAGGTTAGTGGGTGGATGGTTAAGCAAGTAAAAACATTTATGTGCATTTTTATGTTGAATTTTATGATTGAAATTTCAATCAAAATAAACAATGGAAAAAAAAATTTGTAATTAGATCAAACCAATTGTTTATGTCAAAATTTAATTATTTTTTAATTGAAGTGTCTATATAATATGATTAAGATGACTAAAACTACTAGGAGATATGAGAATATTAATTTAATTAAAATTTTACTATTATAATTTTTATAAAATATTTAAAAATATTATTTTGCATTTTTCCATATTAAAATATGGACAAATCCAAATTTGCAATAGACCCATTGACTCCATTATCAATTTTGATTGTTTTTCAATTTGACAAACCTATGATAGGTCATCATGATCATTTTATGGAATACCATGTCCAAAATGTCATTTGAATATACATTTCCTCAGCCATAGCCTAAGGGTTTTACCATTTGACCACCACTTCATGTGGTGATATAAATTGCTATCACAAAATATATAAATTTTAAAATAAAATAAAATCATGCATTATAACCTTATTGTGTGATTTGGTAACTTCATAATGATTTTTTTTACATATGTACATCTTTAACATCATTATTCAATTAAATTTTTTTTGATAATTACATTGAAATTTATATTATAATTTAAAATTTCAAATGTATTAAAATAATTTAAAATACATTAAATCTTAATTAGTTAATTTAAATGATTAAAATCAATTTAATTTTTTAATCTAAAATTTCCAAATCATAAAACATTACATTATTTTTATATTCTAATTTGGGAAAATTTTCAAGAACAATTATTTTATTTTAAAACAATTATGAAAATTGTATTTATAATTCACTTTTGCATGTCTTTAGTTTTTAAAATATTTTTTATGCATTTAAAAAAACTTAAGTAGTTCAAATTTCACATGTACATTAGTTTTTTAAAAATAAATTAAAACATCATTTTATTTTATTTTCACATGTTAATTCTTTATATTTCAAACCCCATTTTTAATTTTTTTATGTGAATAATTGAAAACAACAATTGGAAACATGATATTTATAATTTATTTTCATTTCTTGGGTAATTCAATTCAAGAATAAATAAATATATTAATACTATTTTGGTTTTGCATTATTGTGCACTACTAGTGAGAATGAAATGACAAAAAATAAATAAGGGTTTACATTTGTATTTTTTGTTATTTTCAAATATATATAAGATTTAAATTGTACAAAATATCATTCAATTATCATCCATGGGGAAATTTAATTAGCCACCCTTGTTTATAATTCATTGAAATTTTGAAAGCAATTAGGGTGAATAAACATTAAATCAGTTAAGCAAGTGAGGAGTAAATCTTTGAATTATGTATTTAAAGGATAAATTTTTATTGGAAACTAACTTAATTTCAACTTAATCTCAACATATTCAAATGAAATAACACATATTTACATTTGTATGAAATTACATGTAAACATGTGTATGAAATTGGAAAGATACAAAGATTCAAAACAATATTTGAAAGGACACAAAGATTCCAAAAGACATTGAAAAAAATAAAGAGATTTTTTTTTCTTTCAATATCTTAAGATTTATAAGGACATTTAAAAACATTATAACTTGTAAAATGTTTATTTTCTACAAATTCTGGTTTGGAATCGACCTCTAATAAATTTGTAATTTGGAATTGTCTTCTTATGACCTACGACTATATCCCATCCCACCTAAACTAGCTCCGATGAAATCATTGTCATTGGAATTATGTTATTATTGTTGTATCATTAAAAACAACATTAGAATCATAATCAATCATATCTAAATGATTGATTTCAGTCACATTAATCACATGACTCAAGTCAAACAATTCCACATGGGTGGCACATATGCCATTTGTCCAACATAATGTATGTTTTGAGTAGAAAACTAGTTTTTAAAAATCAAAACAAACATAGTTAGTTTTTATTTTAGTCAAATTGGACATAATTAATCATTTTAGACCAATGGACTTGAATTTATAGTCATTTTAGTCATGATGCTACTAGTGAAAAAACCATTGTTTTTAATAATGGAGGTAAGAGGTACATAGGTAGATTTAGATTACCTACATAGCCCAGGTAATTAACTTGACCTATTAATTTCTAGTGACAATGATTTCATGGGAGCTGGTTTAGGTGGGATGGGTTATAGTTGTAGGTCATACAAAAAGACAATTCCAAACTACAAATTTATTAAAGAGGTCGATTCCAAACCGGAATTTTTAAGAATTAAAAATTTTACAAGATGTAACATTTCAAAATATCCTTATGGATCCTAAAATATTGAAAGAGAAACAAATCTCTGTGTCTTTTCAAGTGTCTAAACCCTAAACCTTTATTGCTTCCAAAATTTCAAAGAATTAAAAAAATGGTGGTTAATTAAATCTCCCCTTGGATGATAATTGGGTGATTTTTTGTACAATTTGAATCTTATATATATCTGAAAATAAAAAAGTTTTCAAATTTAAACCTTTTTTTTTTTTGTGGTCATTTCATCGTCATTGGTAATGAAAAGCAATGTAAAGCCCAAGTTAACATAGAATGTTCAATTTGATTAAAAAAATCATTGGTCATCTTAACCAAAGATGTCATTTTGTTTTGTTCAACTTGATTAGATGTCCCATTTGAGTAAAACCCAGTGGTCAATTTTTTGTTTGATTTAATTATAGTGACGATGATTTCATTGAAGCTGGTTTAAATGGGATGGGCTATAATCATAAGTCGTACAAAAAGATAATTCCAAATTGTAAATTTATTAAAGGTTGATTCCAAACCGGAATTTTTTTTAAATAAGCATTTTACAAGTTGTAATGTTTCAAAATGTCCTTATGGACTTTAAAATATTAAAAGAAAACAATTTTTTAAATTTTTTAATGTCTTTTGGAATCTTTGTGTCCTTTCAAATTTAAAAAAATCTTTGTGTTTTTCCAATTTCATACACATGTTTATATGTAATTTCATACAAATGTAAATATGTGTTATTTCATATGAATATGTCGAAATTATTTCAAGATATTAACATTTTTTTTGTTTTTTGAGATTAATCTAGTTTCCAATTAAAACTTCTCCCTTAAATACTTAATTCAAAGATTTAATCCCCACTTGCTTAGCTGATTTAATGTTTATCCACCCTAATTGCTTCCAAAATTTCAATGAATTAAAAATAGGGGTTATTGATTAAATCTCCCTGTGGATGATAATTGGGTGGTTTTTGCACAATTTGAATCCTATATATATTTGAAAATAACAAAGTTTTCAATTTTTTATTTTTGATCATTTCATCATCATTGGTAATGCGTAGCAATGCGAAGCCCAAGCAGATAGTCTAATAGGTCATTATAGTCATATATTTTCCATTGTATCACTTGTCCTTTTTATAATTAATTCCACAAAGTGCAATTCAAGGCATTTGTGAATATTGTTGATGAAATTTACAAAGTTTTCTAATGCATTTGCATGGTGTTATGCTAGCCTTCCTAAACATTCAATAATATTGTGATCTTTTCAATGAACCTTAAATCTTCATTTGCCATAAAAAATAAAGTGTTAAACTAAATTTCATTTACATACACTATGATGTTGAATGAATTTTTTTTTGTATTCCAACTTTTTGAGATTTGTGTTTCATTGGGTATTAGTAATGCAAACAAACTTGATCTCTGTCAATTATATATTTTTTTACAAATAGACAAGGTTCCAAACTAAACAAAATCCCAACCCCCAATTTTTTTGTTCTTTTTCCATTGTATGTTCCCATATGGTTCCCCATATTTTGTCATTATTAATGTTAGATCATTCATGTCCATATATGTGAAAGCAATTAAGTAAATAGGTTTGAAGGATGTAGGTTATTAAATTATTTAATCCACATAACATGGACATGAAAAGGCGCATGTTAATTTTCTTTTCCATATTTATGGAGGTCATGGCGGGAGAAAGGAACAAGGTAATTATTAGGATATGAATGAAGTAGTTAGGGCTTGGAAGAGGAAGGTATGAACAATAGAAACAAACATAAAATAATATCCTATGATTCATCAAAGTTGGTGTAGGTAGGATGATAATAGGGTCCCATAGTATTTCATCCTCCCAAATTTTAACCCAAAATGTGTTTATCCCATTCCTGAATAAAGAAGCATAGATCTATGTCTCCCCAACACCATATGCATGAACAAATACTCAATACCTTCTCCACAAATTTGCATCCCATTTTTTTTCAATTGCACTTGGGTTACATTTTTTTGCATTATCAATGAAAATCAATTGACATAAAATCAGAATATTAATATATTTAAAGTATTTAAGTAAATTATTTAAAAAATAATTAGTTGCCACACATTGACAATCTGCAATCATATAGATTGTCCTTGAAATCATTCCACTTCCATTAATTATAGAATATGAAATTTAATTTTCACTTATTAAAACATTAACATTTATGTCAGTCATGATGTTTTTTCCGTGCCTTTCATTGCCTTCAAAAAAGAAATTGGTCATTTTCCAACATCCCCCAATGTTCTTCCTTGCCATGCTTCCCAACAACCCCCAATTTGAAAAATATAAAATATAAAATATTCTATACCTTAATGCCTACAATGTCCCCTTTGTAATCCTTGGTGCCTTTGGTGTTTCTAGCATGTTTTTTTTTACACCCATGCTAAATTGATTGTTGCCATTTTGTCAATTATTGTCAACATTATAATCTTTTTGTTGTTCCCCATTTTTGTTCCTTGTCAAAAAAAAATAAAATTCTTGTTCCCCATCTTTCATCATCCTTGGCATTGTTTGGGCGTGTTTTTGTTGTTGACAAAGCTTAAGTCATCCTTAAACCAAAACACCCCCACTAACCTAATTTTTTGTTGAGGACATGACCAAATTTGGGAACACTTGTTAAGACAATAACCAATCTTGGGATGTCTTTTTGGGGCTTTGGCTTAACAACAATCATAAGAATTTAAAGTCTTACATGAGTTGGCTCTTCACCAATTTAAAAAAAGATCGAAGTTGTGAGAAAATATATTTTATCAATTTGAAAAGAAAATTTAATTAAATGGAAAAAAATGTTCACCCATTCCAAGGAGGGCGTGATCAAGATGAAGAAAATTAAATGTCCACCCCCAAGTCATGTGTGGAAGTGATATTAAAAATTTATTATATATCACTTCCTACTAAATATTAATGAACTTGATTTTTTAAATGATTTTATTAATTCTAACAAATTTCATAAAGATAACATTGATAAAAGTAGTAAACTTTGACTTTTCATTTTCAATGTTTCTAATTTTGATTAAATGGTGCCCACTAAAATATTACTAAAATACATTTAAATAAAAATTTAATGGTTATATATATAATTTAGTAAATAATTTATTATTAATGTAAATTATTATAGTATTTTAAATTCTGATTTAAGATATTATTATATTAAAATATCAATTAATTAATTTAAATTTATAATTGAAATGGAATTTAATATTTGTTTATTTGTAATTTTGATTTCAATACAAGCCAAAAGTTAGTGTCATGTTAAATTTAATGTTAACAAATGTTGGAATTATTAACATTATGATAATTAATCAATATCAAATCTATTAAGGAATGTATGGATATAAAATGTGGTTTAATGGTTTGAAATAAGCCAAGACCAATGATGTTTTTGTATAAAATTTTGGATTGCTACCAAAACACTTTGGAAAAGAATATTTCATCATAAAAAATTTGTTTTATGAAAAAACACCAAAAGTAGTTATTTTGGGTCAATGTAATTAGACTTTTATTCATGATTGTTATAAATAGCTAAATTATAAAAAGGTTGTTTTATAGGTTTTAGGAAACCATTTATTGTTAAATCATTCATAGGATGCTCATTGTTGATGCTAAAGAAGAAAAATGGAAAAAACACTAACTAAGACATGTTCTTTTCATATGAAACAAAATGTTGAAATTTTGAACATTTAAGACGTTTGGAATCATGATGTGCAGGTTAGGAACTTTAATTATAATTTAAGTTTCATCTTTCAAAAAATAAATAATATATTGCTTAATATGCCATTAAACCTAAAAGTGTAATTGAATGAAAAGATGAAACACAAATGCACTTTAATGTGAATTGTGCACTATTAAATAACAACATGCACAAAAGAATATCAAGCTTTTCAAAGTGTTGGTGTGATACATAATGATTGCAGGTTGAGAGACATTTAATTTATAGTTAACATGCAATTTCATTCACCAAAATATTAAATCTTTGAGTAATTTAGAATTTGAAATCAAAAGCCAAACTTTGAATTTGTTGCAACTAGTGTTGTGTGGGTATATTGTTTTTGATATATCCTAAGGTAAGGGGATATACAAATTTTCAATTTATTGTCAAATGGGTAAGGGTACATTATGATTTTTTCCCCATTAGGGTAGGGTGTAGGTAAACAAGTTTTTTAGTTTTGGGTAGAAGGGTAGGGTTTGGGTACACATTATCATATACCCCCAGTTAGGGTTTTTTTAAAGGTAAATAAAAGGTAAATTATTTTATTTTATTTTATAGAAATGATATTTATTTTTCACATTTTGAAACTTATTTATACAATTTTCATAGGCCTAAATCTAGTTGGACAAATGCACACATGTGATGTCAAATTACAATAATAAAATTGCATAAAAATATTTCAATTTTGTATTCCTAAACATACATAAAACAAGAGGTGAGATTGAGATCAAATTGGACAATAATCACTTGCCCTACTAAACATAAATGCAAATTTTAAAATCAAAATTTACCATATCAACAAGCTCAACATAGTGATGTAATTGGTTTTCAAACTCTAATCCTAGCTTAGGGTTCAACAACAATGAGAGCACACACATAACTCATCACGCTTTTTCTCAATATTAAACACCTTGCACAATAATCACACATAAGAATGACATCAAGTTTAAGTGAGATTTACCTTAATGAGATTATTCATGTTTGAAAACATACTTGGCTTTGGGTAAGGGTATTTTTAAAAATATCAAGGGTTTTGAAACGGGTATATTGTATCAAATTTATATACCCTTGGATATGCATTTGATTAAAGAATATTGATTTTGAGAAAATAAGATAGGGTAAATAATATACCCTAATTTTGCTTGTGGGTATATTTGGGTAAATGATATACTTGCACAAAAATAAATTATAATTATAAATTTTTGTGATTGATTTGCATGGTTTTTAAAGTCTTGCCCATCTCAATTTGCACCCAATTTGCAAGCATTGTTGTATTGTTCACCAACTATATCACCTTTTTCTCCCATTTTTAGCTACCTTATTTTTCCCCTTTAATGTTTTTGTAAAGCTTTTATGACAACAAATCATTCACCCTCCCATGCATTTAATTCAAATAGTGACATACATAAAAAATAAATCAATAATTCTTATATCGTAAGTTTATTAGGATTTATCATCAAGCAATGACATTTGTAATGAAAACAATGTTGGTCATTTGCCCATATTCAAATTGAATTTATACTTAATGAACATTTAAGAAAACTAGTGAAAACATCACATCCAAAAGAATCATTTTTATTCAATAGAATATTCATGTAAAGGTTTAACTTCTATATATTTACATGATACAAAATTCTGGATTACCAAACATGCCATTATCTTAATATAATGTTAGTAACCATTGATTTTGTCAGAAAACATGCACAAATTTATTTTTATTTATTTATTCATACTAGGTATGCAATCTTGTAACAATGATTAAATGACTTTTTGCATGTATAACATTTTGTAAACATTGTTAATCTTAATTCAATTTTCTTGATTAATTTTACAATAAAAATGTCAAATGTGAATTTAAAAAATAATATTGTTTGCATGTATATATATAGTCATTGTTTGATCATTTAAAAATTAAATTACATCTTCAAGTTATTTTATCTTTTTTTCATCTTGGTCACATAATTTGACAAATACATAGGTTTTAAGTGTTTAGGTTGTTTTCCAATCTTTTGAAAGATGAATACCCATGTCATTTAAAACATGCATGTAAAAGCACAAATGGTTTGTTATCATATGGCTTGTGTTATATAACAATGATGTGATGCATAAATCTTAATCAATTTATAAAAAATCATATCAAAATAATTTTTAGCCAAAAAAGTACATAAGAAGAACATTGAAAACAATATTATAACCTTGTTTCATTGAAATTTCCAATTGTTTCTTTTCATATAATACACACATAATGAGATGAACATCACTTGTTGGATAACACCTAAAATGAATGCAAACCACAATGAAAAAGAAAAAAAGAGTGTGCATGTCTAAACATAAAAAACTCATGAGAAAAAATGTTCCATTACAATTATGTGAAAAAAACACAATTATACACAATTTTAACATCATGATTCTATCGTCAAACTTCGTTCTTATTCCATGTTCGAAACACATAATTTTCATTGGATCATTACCAAACTCATAAGGTGCTTTCACATTGCTCCCTTTTGCCCTTTATGCATATAATTCTCACATAATAATTACATAATTGCATGAAATCGCACAATTTCATACAATTGAAATAAATATGAGATTCAGTGCTATGCATAGTTTTGAAATGATTCCATCACGATTGTTTAAATATGCTAAATACAAAGGCATTTTTCCATTCTCACCTTTTGTATTGGCATTTGCTCCTTTGTTAACAATCTTTTGAATAAGATCAACATATTCACATGAAGCTTAACTAGACAACACATGTTCATATGTCAATGATGTGTCATGTTGACATAAATATTTTTTTCCCAAAGGGTAATAACACATGTCTAACATGTAATAAATTCTTCTTATTTGTATGAAGATAAGGAAAAGATAAAATTTTCTAGATGTTCTTGAAGTGCGAAACAATGATTCATTCCTATATGAAATTGAGACATGAAAGGACATAAAGATTACAAAAGACATTGTTCAATTCAATTCCATTCAACAAAAGTGTCAAGTCATCATCTAAAATTGTTGTAATGACAACCTATAATGGACCCTATACTTAGTTCACATCACATAAACCAACTTGGGCTTCACACTACCAATGATGATCAATTGACATAAGGTCAAACTATTGATATATTTAAAAGCTACTTAAATAGTTTATTTAAAAGATAATTAATTGCCATACATTGATAATCCAAGATCATATAAATTGTTTATGAAATCATTTCCACTTCCATTAATTCTAGAATATGAAAATTGATTTTCACCTATTAAAACATCCACATTTATGTCTTTTTTGGTGTCTTTTGTTGCTTTCAAAAAAATTGGGCCATCTCAATGTTTTTCCTACCAACATCCCTCAATGTATTTACTACCACACTTCCCAGCAACCTTTGGTTCAAGAAATTATAAAATATAAAATGCTTTTGACCCAAGTGCTTGTAATGTCCCTTATGTACTTTTTGATGTCCTTGGTGTCCTCCAACATTGTATATAAGGCCTTTAACACTCAACTTCTTGTAGTCCCCTTTTGCTTTTAAAAAACATCTTTATTAGAATTCTCATTTTGTTGTTGTTCCTCATCTTTCATCATCGTTGGTATTGTTTGAATGCGTTTTTGTTGTTGACCAAGCTTAGGTCATGCCCCCCCATAAACCAATTATGATTATCCTTGTCATTAGAATTTGAATTCAATGCAATTGACTTTTAATTCAATTGTTGAATTGAATTGAATTGAATTGAATTGGAATTCAATTCAATTTCCAATCAATGTATTTGAATTCAATTAATTTTTAAAATTTACTTCAATTAAATATGAATCCAATTAAATTAAATATGAATTCAATTTAAGGTGCATCCAATGTCATTCAAATGAAATTTATTTTTTCACAAAATCAATTCATTTTTTTCACAATTGATTAGTTGATCATCGTTGGTAATGTGTAGTGGTGTAGATCCCAAGTTTTTATTATATAATGCCTTCCAAAAATGGCAATAAATTGGATAATAATGTTCCTTCACCA
>Ga0209611_10014993_pt1 | contig 10210 bp, 11 predicted proteins | sample S1TSphgellanicum_3_FD_187693 | JGI IMG/M metagenome (GOLD analysis project Ga0209611, IMG submission 187693) | Host-associated microbial communities from peat moss isolated from Minnesota, USA - S1T2_Fc - Sphagnum magellanicum MG (SPAdes) (version 2) | ecosystem: Host-associated > Plants > Peat... | reverse complement strand
GGTTCTCGGCACCAACGTACCGTATCTGTGAGTGTAAACAGGATGCTCAATGGCATCGAGCCTCCCGTTTGGCGCAGCGCAGAAGCTTGCCATGAACAGTAATGCTCCAAAGAGATGTTGTAGCCCTGCACTTGGCGCTTCCAACGCCACCAAACCCGCTCAAATCTGTCCAGATATTGTCTTTGGAAGTGAAGGGGGCAAGTGTTCCGTGATAGCAGTTAAAATATGACAGTTTGTGTTCTGGAGTTCAAGATCTTTGGACGTTGCTGCATTGCGGATGGAGTTTAAAGTTTTGTAAAGCTTCAGTTGACACACTCATATAGCTTTTTAAAATACTTAAAATGGATAAAAAATGAGGAAGATATAGGCTTTGAAAGTAGAGGGGGGTCAAATGTTCTAATGACAAGCTCGGTCTCTTCTTGCGCCTTTGGCTCTGTAGAGCTTCAGTTGGCACACCCATGGCTATGAAAATCTTTTGAAACGGACAAGAAATGAAGAAGATATTGGAAGTGTTTGATGATAGAGTAATGCTTTGTGATGGGTGTGTCTATTTGTTTTTGCCTCAGTTCTGGGGTCTGGCTGCTTGATTGTGGAGATGAACAGGGATTGGGTCTGTACTCTACCCTCATCAAGAAAACAGAGAGGGATATAAGGAGATGGTGCAGAAAGTTAATGACTTGTGTGGTAAGTTTGTCCTTCCATAGCTTCCCCTACCACTTTGGTGCAGGTGTAAACATTGCATTTCTTTCACATTTACACTCAGTCATTTTGGTTTTTTGTTCTCAAATCGGCAGGCTGAAGAAACTAGTTTAAACTAACAGATGTAGGGTTGTTGGATATTGGATATTTGGTTGTCTGGTGTCTATGGTCTGGGGATGGTCAGGGATGAAGGAATCAGACACAGGCTTAGCGGTGCCCAGTGAATGGGATCTTGTTTCTGACAAACAAATGATGCAAGAAGAGCAGCCTTTGCAGGTAGGGTTCTCATAGGATCACCTGCTCCTCTTGTACCGATCGATTGCTTTGCTTTTGAAACTTGTGCTAAATTCTTTGAGAGCTTTTCCCATCTGCTGCTTTTTTCAAGTTTGCCTTTTGTATGCTTTCCTGCTCACCTTCTGAAGAATCCGTGGTCTCACTCTGACCTGATGTTCATCCCTGCACTATTCATTTCCAAATTTTCTGAAAAGCTTTTTGGAAGAAGCTTTGTAAACCTGATGTATCATGTCATCAAGGACTAAAGAAATTTCTGACAGTTTGTATCTCTTTCTCTCTGTCTTTCATCTCAGTGACGATGTGGATGGATTCCGGCTTCTAGAATTTCTTCACCAAATCAGAAGCTTGAGGTTAGCTTGAATGTGGAGGTATTTTTCAGTAAATTTTGATGCAGATTCTTTGATCTGTTTTTTTCTTCATCGAATTTTTGTCTTGGAAACCATGTCTGCTATGCACTATATTATTCTCTTATCACTACCATTTGACTGTTTTTCATGCAACTATAGCATGCTGCAGGTCACAGAAACCTGTTGCCTGACATTGTGAGTTCTCTGATTCCAGATCATTTGTTGAAACTATCATCAATCTGGATTCAGATTCTTTGTGCTGAGGATCTTCAAGCTTTAGCAAATGATTGATTCTAACTACAGGATTATGTTTGGACGATACATTAGGTTGTGAGCTACATACAAAAGATGGCAGTGCACAAGGAGGCCAGTGATTGGCAACAACACAGGAAATGAGGATGACACTTACTTGGCTTGCTTGCTTGCTGTGCACGTTTGCGTTTCTTTTTTGGGGTTTTGTGGGGTCTCTCAAGGTTTACCTGATTTGCCAGAAAGGTGTAAAAACTGGGATTATGTGTTGCTGCTGCCTTTTTCAGATCCTTTGGTTTCCAATTCATTTGGGAAAGTAGTCAGGAAGTCAGACTGACTGGGTTTTTGCTTTTTTTCTTTCCCCATGGTCTTTGATTCCTTCACCCCATTGGCACCAGAAGTGAATCTTCTTCTGTGGACCCCCCCTTGCCCCAACCCACATGCAGCTGCATCATAAGCACTTGAGGACAAAAGACAAAAAGGGAGGGTTATGTCTTCTCTACGTGGTGTGCTCCAAAAGCTTGCTTGCTGGATGGTTTTGCAAATCCACCATAGCCAAAGAAATCTTTGTGCACCAGAATCTCTGCACTCGTGGCCAACTTCCTGAATTCTTTAAAAACTACCATGGCAAGCACGTGGACCTTTTCTTCAATCTCCAGATGTGGGCAAGCATGCAATAGATCTGTTATGCTGTTTCTTCACTGAGAGACTCCATCTCTAGATGAGATTCATTAGCGATTTTTTCTCTTTCCTTTTTGCTCATCAATCAATCCAGCAAGGACCCATAATGATCCGCCTGAAGAACATGTGTGTGGAGATCTCAGTCATACGAATTGAAAAGCCAAATCTGCTTGCGGGATCTTTTGCAACTGGTGGATAATGGTTCCGCAAAACCCTAAACCCTATCGAGCAAACTCTTCCCCGTGAGAACCCCCTTCTTCTTCCGAGGAAGGCTGTGTTTTTGTGAAGTCCTGAAAAGCTGATTCGACGTCTCAAAAAGTTGTTCGACGAATTTTGATATCTGAAGACCAAACAGCGGTTCTGCCGAAGTCGACGTCTCAAAAGGCGTTTCGCTTCAGAGTAGTTTTGATAGGTATCTCGAAACAAACAGGATTCGAGATGTCGAATAGCCGTTTTTGACATCCCGATAGATGTGGTAGCGAGTTTTGACATCTTGAAAGCTGTGGGAGCGAGTTTTGGCATCTCGAAAGATGTGGGAGTGAGTTTTGACATCTCAAGAAACAAAAAGATTTTGGGGATCATGAAAAGCAGATTTGACATCTTGAAAATTCTCAAACTGAATTAGTTTTGGCATCTCGAACAAGGGGTTGTGTCACATAGTGGCCTTGGCATTTACATTAAAACTTATCTTGACCCAAAAGAAGAATTATGGAAACTCCAGTTCAGTTCTGTTACTTGAAAAAAAATTGAGAACCTAGTTTCAGTTCCAAACCCAGTTCTCAAAATTAGACCCAGATCCAGTTTGGTTTTTGCTAAACTGGAATCAAAACCTGTGGTTCTAACCTGCCAAACTGGGCATGGACTCAATACTGGTTTCAACCTCAGTTCAAGATCCCGAAGTGGTTTTGACCTCTCAAATAATTGATTTGAGATTTCCAAAAAAGTAACATTCGACATCTTGAAATATCTGGAAAGAGAGTTTGGACGTTTTGACATCTCGAAGAAAGCATTCCAGATCCCGAAAAGGATCTTCAAAACTCTTGAACAAGTTTCAACATCTCGAACAAATTATTCCGGATCCCCCGAAAAGGTGATTCGATGTCTTGAAAAATCTCGAATAAGTTTCGACATCTCGAAAAACAAACGGTTCCAGATCTCGAAATTGAGATTCGACATCTTGAAAACTCTTCAACAAGTTTTAACATCTCGAACAAAGAATTCCGGGTCCAGATAAGACGATTCGACGTCTTGAAAAATCTCGAACGAGTTTCGACATCTCGAACAACCAACGATTCCAGATCCCGAAAATGAGGTTCGACGTCTCGAACAGAAGAAAGTACGTTCGACATCTCGAACCTTCTTCAGCTCATACAACAACGAGGTGTCGAAAAGCCAGATTCGAGGTCCCAAAACGAGGAGAGCGTCGCCCACTTTTATCTTCTCCCCCTGATTTGTTTGTTTGTTTGTTTGGCCTTCGAAGCTCCAGATCTTCGCCCTTTGCCCACGAAACTGCGCGAAATTCGAGCTACTCCGTAAGTTCCGATGAGCCTACGTTGTTCGCATGCTGCAGTAGATCAATTTTCATGTGTTCATGGTTTCGTTTGGTTGCGTAAATCGTCGGGAATCGCAATTTTATTCTTTCTTGAGAAGCTTTGCAGAACCGCTACTGCGCTAGCTAGCTTTTTCTGTTTGTCTGTGCATGCTCTGGACAAGAGGAAAAAGAAACAAACAATTCCACTTCATTTTGCTTCTTCTGTGAGTCCGGAAATCACAAAAATCCGTTTGCGAGCTTTTGCAGCAAAGAGACAGAGTTGTTTGTTTGTGTATTTGTTCCGGAAAAGATTGGATTCTTCTCTGTCAGTTTTACATAATCTTGGCTCTGGTTTTTGAGGTTTCATGATTCAAAATTACAGATTGCATACTTAGATGCATGTTTTCTTCTTGCTGATATTTTTTTTGTATTGTTTCTTTTGTTGTTGAAGAAGCAGGTTTGGGAAGGAAGAAGAAACTTCCTTCAACAAGGAATTGTTGTTTTCTACAGAAGAACTTTGCTTGAAGACGCTGTGAGTGCAGTACACCATGGCAACGGCAACAGGGATGGCAGCTCTCTTGACACCAACATCGTTCGGCAAGGAGTTGACAGGCAGGACTCTCTTATTACCCTCCCTCTCGTCATCATCGCCTATCAAGCTTTCCATCCCTGTCAATGCCAAAGTTTCTGCAAAAGTTTCCAGTCCCGAGGATAGGAAACCTACCGTGAGTAGTACTAGTGTCAGCAGCAGCAGACGTGGATTGTTGAAAACCTTGCTGGGAGCTGCCGGTGTTGCCATGACTACTGCACTGACGAGAGCAAGAGATGCGAACGCCGCAGAAGAGGAACAACAACAAGAGGTTGCTTCATCTCGCATGTCGTATTCTAGGTTCTTGGAATATCTTGAGACTGACAGAGTGAAGAAAGTGGATCTGTATGAGAATGGAACCATTGCCATTGTGGAGGCTGTGTCTCCAGAGCTCGGCAACCGTGTTCAGAGAGTCAGAGTTCAGCTGCCGGGAACAAGTCAAGAGCTTCTTGCAAAATTCCGGTCCAAGAACATTGACTTTGCTGCTCACAGCCCACAAGAAGATACCGGCTCTGTGATTTTGAATATCATAGGAAATTTGGCGTTTCCTCTTCTTCTTGTCGGAACTCTCTTCTTCCTCAATCGAAGATCACAAGGACTAGGAGGACCTGGTGGTCCTGGAAACCCTCTGGCTTTTGGCAAATCCAAGGCGAAGTTTCAGATGGAGCCAAACACAGGGGTCACCTTTGCAGATGTCGCTGGTGTTGATGAAGCAAAGCAAGATTTCATGGAAGTTGTGGAGTTTCTGAAGAGACCAGAACGGTTTACTGCAGTAGGTGCCAGGATTCCCAAAGGTGTCTTGCTTGTTGGTCCTCCTGGAACCGGAAAGACATTGCTTGCCAAGGCTATTGCTGGTGAAGCTGGTGTCCCCTTCTTTTCAATCTCAGGTTCTGAATTCGTAGAGATGTTTGTGGGAGTGGGAGCTTCACGAGTTCGGGATCTGTTCAAGAAGGCAAAGGAGAATGCCCCATGTATTGTTTTTGTGGATGAGATTGATGCAGTTGGGAGGCAGAGAGGGACTGGTATTGGTGGAGGGAATGATGAGCGTGAACAGACTTTAAACCAGCTCTTGACGGAGATGGATGGCTTTGAAGGTAACACAGGTGTGATAGTCATTGCTGCCACTAACAGAGCTGATATTCTAGATGCTGCATTGCTTCGACCTGGTCGCTTTGATCGTCAGGTACGTTACTCCTCCTTCAGCACTTAGCCAGAGGGTTAAAACTTGGGGAAATGTCTGCATTTCTGGACATAATGAAAAGGCTACAAGAAAGCATGCAATTCTATTCACAGGTTTTATTGACAAGTCTAGGCTCCATTTCACTTCCAAAGATATCTGTCACTACCTCATTGTGGAAAGCAATTCAGGAACAGTGGCATTTTTTTGCTTTCAGGTGAGCGTGGACGTTCCTGATGTGAAAGGAAGAACTGAAATTCTCAAAGTGCATGCTAGCAACAAGAAATTTGAACCTGATGTGTCTCTCGAGGTGGTTGCCATGAGGACACCTGGGTTCAGTGGGGCAGACCTTGCAAACCTTCTGAACGAGGGTGCAATTCTGGCAGGAAGGAGAGGGAAGACAGCCATCTCTGCCAAGGAAATAGATGACTCCATAGATAGAATCGTAGCAGGAATGGAAGGCACAATCATGACTGATGGACGAAGCAAAAGCCTTGTGGCATATCATGAAGTGGGGCATGCCATCTGTGGGTAAGCATTCATTAAGCCCAACAAGCAGAAACCTCTTTTTTTCACCATGTTTGGAAGCACCTTTGGATACTTTCTTATGCTGACATTGTTATGAAATTGAAGTGGAATACAAGCCTCAACACCAGGGAAGAATGCAGTGCAATTTGTTGAAATAAATATGGGGAAGTACCTTTGTGTGCTTTTCCATCTGGAATTATGTTGCAAGTTCTGACTGTTTATAAGTGGAGTGCAGAACTTTGACACCAGGACATGATCCAGTGCAGAAGGTAACTCTGATTCCAAGAGGTCAGGCCCGGGGTCTTACATGGTTCATCCCAGGTGAAGACCCTACACTCATTTCCCGGCAGCAAATCTTTGCTCGCATAGTTGGTGCTCTGGGTGGAAGAGCTGCAGAGGAGGTTGTTTTTGGTGATGCTGAAGTGACTACTGGTGCCTCAAGTGATTTACAACAGGTCTCTTCAATGGCAAAGCAGGTATGATGTACTTTGTGGACTAAACTTATTTGCAATCTTGTACTCTTGGCATGTGGCAGATGAAAAAAACTTGCTGATTCAACCTTTGCAAACTCTGAATGCATAGGAGCAACTCCACTACAAATGTCATACTATATGTAGTATATGATGTTTAGAATATTAAGCAAATGATTGCGTGTGTGCAGATGGTGACAGTTTTCGGCATGTCAGATATTGGGCCATGGGCTTTGATGGACCCATCAGCGCAGGGCGGTGACATGATCATGCGCATGATGGCTCGTAACTCCATGTCTGAGAAGCTTGCTGAGGACATTGACAGAGCAGTGAAGGCCATTTCTGATAAGGCTTATGCAGCTGCATTAGATCATATCAGAAGCAATCGAGCAGCACTGGACAAACTAGTGGAAGTTCTGTTGGAGAAGGAGACTCTAACCGGGGATGAGTTTCGAGCAATCCTCTCTGAGTATACAGAGATTCCTTCTTCCAACCAACCCACCAACAAAGCTACACCGGTTTCTGTTTAAAGCTTCAAAGAAGGTACAGATCTTAATTCCGAGAAGAAAGTGAAGTATTCTTTATGTATGAAAAATTCACCAGTGATTCAAGATTTGACTGTAAGAAAAACATTTATGAGCAATGAGTGATCAACTCTTGCACAGAATTGTGGTAATTTGCAACCTGCTTCATCATCCCTCTTCTCTGCTTGGACTCTTTGCTCCTAGTTATTAGTCACAGATGTGTATCTCACTCATATCAGCTGCTCACAAACAGAGATTTACGTTGAGTTTTACAAATCATAACAAATCCAAGAGGTTTTATCCACTACCCCTCAAGTGGTTTTGCTAAATTTCTGTGAAAAATTCAGTTAGCAACCAGGTACCAAACTCAGATACAAGCTTCCTAAACTCTTCTTAACATCAAAGTAATTTTTCTTTGCTACTTACAAGGAACTTGTTGGTATCGAGGTAGCATTGTACAATACCAACATTGGTTCAAACACAATTTATTAGATGTCAATAGATCAAAAAGATTCTTTCATCTTGTATTTCCATTCTGCTATAATTTTGATGTTATTATGTTGTAATATTCACAAGTATACAAATTTTCCATGCATTGGAGCTATCCATAAAGTCACCCTCTGTTTCATCCCCTATCTCCTCTGCTTTTGCCCCCTATCCCCTCTTTCAGTGATATCCGCAAAGTAAAGAAATTTTATTAAATCAGGGTATGAAATGCTGAAACTCAGCATTTAACACACAAGGTTCAAGAGTAATTATAGTAGTTGTACAGGTAGGAGCAGTGAAAATATATGTAGCACAAGGTTCGAGAGTAACTATAGTAGTTGTACAGGTAGGAATAAGGAAAGTATATGTAGTAGCAGTGGAGGCGCTCATTAAAAGGAAAGACAGGAAGAAACTCAGTTTACCACCAAAATTGGTGGAAAATATAGTTTCCGTCCTAGTTATTTCCATTTGTAAAATTTTCATTTCCAGTTTCCCGTTTGATGCCCTATCTTGCCGAAACTGGCCGTTCTCGCCCCCTAATTGCTTGACTTTACGGATAACTCTATTGTATATATTTAATTAGGTAATCTTTTTGAAAATCCTATGAATATAATATCAAAGTTTGTACAATCTATCAAGATTATAGATCACTATTTAACAATTTTTCACTTCTTGAATTGGCATACTTATTTGTTAATTTCATTTTTAGACAATTTTTTGAATTTACCTCTTGACCTAATCTTTACAACTACATAATCACAAAGTCATAACAATCACTATTTCTAAAAGCTAATCTTCAGTTCTAAAGCAGTGTTTTTATTTTGGTGAATTTCCACACTGCAGTGATAGAGAAAACAAATTTGAATTGGAGTATTTTGTCATAGGTGCTTCATTTTTTTTAGTCAAAATTAAACAAAAGAATTAGAGAAAGTTTGATTTTTGAAGAAATGTCATCAATTTTTAATTGCTCAAAAGTATGTTCCCACTTTGCCTTATTATTTGGAGAAAACTTTAGGTGGAACTATAAAAATTGGTGTGAATAAAATGTTAAATCTACATTGAGATGGTTAGTGCCTCCTTCTACTTAAGAAAATTGCAAAAAGAAAAACACTCCTACAAAATAAATGCAAACACATATTACCTAAAATAAAAACATCATCACAATTCCCAACACATTAAAATACTATTGAAAGAAATAGCAACAATTAAATCAATATATTCAAATGTGAACACTCATCAAGGCTAAATAATCGCCCATAGAAATTTCAAATGTTGTATAGTATTTGATATGTGTTTCATAAGGTAGCTAGCATCCCTCCAACATGGGTTCCCAAGATTGAGTTTTGAATGAAGGGCCCCAATGCAAAAAAAAAACCCCGTTGGTAAATGCCATGATTTAGGAATAATTTCGGTGTGGGTATTCATGTATAGGAGAAGGGCTTGAGTAAAGGCCCTTCCGTGATTTGAGATCTGTGCCCAAGGCCGATAGGCCAAGGAAATAGGTCGAAAATCACAGAAGGGCCTGTACTCAAGTCCTTTTCCTAAGTAAAGGAGAGCTGGGATTTTTTCACTTTTTAGAAATAGTGACAGGCTGGCTGGTATCTTCCGCTGGTCAGAAGATCTCAGTATAACCTGGCTGGTACTTTCCACCGCAGAAGATCCCCCTTGCTGAAAATATGTTTCTTCAGGTAGGTAAGGAAGCTGAAAATACAAAGGAAAAATCTAGGCAGTGCTTTACATTTGTAAAAGTGATATAAATTGTAATTTTCAATTTCATATAAGTAGAAACTTAGGGCATTTTTTGAACTCTTTGTGATTGGGTAAAGGGTTTTGAAAAAACCTAGAATGAAATGACACACTTCACAGATGACTTTTGAAGACCTTGATTGTAGAAGACAAACAAATGAAACATTTTGTTCAATTTGACCTCAAACTAGATTTGAAATTCATCACAAATAGCACGCACCATGGCCAAACCAATGAAAGAAACATTACTCTCCTTATAATATGTTACATATCTCTTGGTGGGGTTACATTGAAATTGTAAAAAGTCTTACGACTCCTCATCACTTTTTCAAAATTAAGAATTTTCATTTGTTGTATTTTCTCATTTTTTTTGAGAAAAATCAATTGGGGCATGTGAAACCGTTTTCTTATGGTTGTCATTAAGGGCTTTCTAACATCATATCAAGTTTTTCAATTAAAGACGATGTGACCTTTTAAATGACACTTTGAGTGGGTAAGACATTTTTTTCATCCTTTTTGTCACAACCTTGAAACTTTTGAAATTATTGAGTTCAAAATATTTTTCCACAAAATGAAAGCCAAATTTTTTATAACTATTATTGAGGCCCCTTGACACTAATTCCACGATCATTCAATTTCAAACAAGGTTTGATCCAATGTTGTGCATGTAAATGGTTTGGGACTTACACTCCGTGTAAGTGTAAAAATAAATATATTTATATAATTTTATGTGGCCCGATAAAACAATGTAAATGTCTATATTTATTTATTTTTTATTATTATTATTCTACATAGCTATGTAAAACAATGTAAATATATAACAATGTAAAAAATGTGATTTTTACTTGAGGAGGGGAAATTTCATAATTTTTGGAAAATAATCCAGCTG
>Ga0209611_10014991_pt1 | contig 10211 bp, 8 predicted proteins | sample S1TSphgellanicum_3_FD_187693 | JGI IMG/M metagenome (GOLD analysis project Ga0209611, IMG submission 187693) | Host-associated microbial communities from peat moss isolated from Minnesota, USA - S1T2_Fc - Sphagnum magellanicum MG (SPAdes) (version 2) | ecosystem: Host-associated > Plants > Peat... | reverse complement strand
ATCATGAGTAAGACGGATCTCCCAGATCTGGACCACCACTCTACTAGTAAGAAAAATAAAATTCAACATGCTCAACACTTGTAAAGACATAATTTCAGTGGATGATGATGGGTGTTCAAATCCCTTTGATGAGTGTTCAAATCCCTTTGTGGGTGGTGCTGTTGTTGTCATCTGCTGACTTCATTCCTGCATGCATGCGAGAAGGATGCTACTACTGCTGCTGCTGAAAGTTCAGACCAAACCCACCAAGGTCACACATGAGGTCAGACTCTGGACACAAGTTTCAAGACTAGGAACCCACAAAAAAATACACACACACACAAAATCTTCTCGGAAGGACTTTTATTCTTTGTCGATCAGGATTTTTATATAAGTCTTGTGGAAGCAGAAAAATCTCCCAGCTTCAGCTAAATTGTCAGCAAAATCAGTCTAAGACTGGAAGAGGAATGAACTATATAATCTCAGAAAGCAAAGCTTTTGTTTTTCAGGCAAAAAACAGTTCTTGTCTGAAAGATGGAGTCTGATGAGGAAGCAGGCCAGGGGGGAGCAGCTTGCAACAAGGATAACAACAACACAGCAGCAACAACAACAACACTAGTAGTGTCTGGACCAGTGTTGTAAGTACCCAGTATATATAGTCTGAAACTTGGGTACATAGTACATGTATATATATATATATATGTTGGTATTGTTCAAAACAAGAATATCGTCAAATAACCGAAGGCGAATCTTGCTGACATGTTCCATTCTGATTCGTCCATATATATATATATATATATATATACTGGTATTGAAGAACATAATCAACGGGAAGGTGAATCTTGCTGACGTGTTGCATTCTGATTCGTCCTTAAAAAGATGAGTGTTATTTTCTCATAACCTTATATCTTCAATGAAGTCTTGAATGTACATGAAGTAATCTAGTTTTCATCCATGAAGAGCCCTTTTCTGTCTGTGAAGAGGGTTGGTTATGAGAGATAACCATCAGCTCGATTTGCCTTCCCTGTTGATTATGTCCTGTAATTGGCTTGAGGCCACTGGTGATTGGATATAGTCTCGGCGCGGGAGCACCGAGACTATATCCAATAGCTGGTGTACTCTTGCCAGTTACCAGTTTCGGGCAGATATCCGGAAAATCTGGATATCCGCCCTGCCTTAGATGATATCCAGACTTTCGGATGTAACTTTTGTGATATTTGCATTTCTGATATTCAGGAGCCATCTTAAATATCCGGATTTCTGATATCCAGGCTGGATATCAAATCCAGCCCAGATACAAATATCAAGTTGGGTTTTTAGGGTTTAGGTGTTAGTTTAGGTTAGGGACTGGATAAAGTTTTATGTTAGTAAGTTTGCTGTAGTTTTAGTTGTGCAACCCTAAACCTAACAGCTAGGAATGGAGGGAGACAATATAAAGTGTTGAGATGAAATTTGTTTTGATAGAGATGAGATTAAGGACATGTAAACAACTTTCTATATTGTGTACTATTGATTGCATTTTTAAAATTTTTAATTTTCAAATTTTTTTTGGTTATTTTAGTTGAAATGATATTTTTTCATAAAATATGTGCAATTGGAGTATATGATATCTGATAATGATATTCGATTAATAAATAATGATTGATATTCAACACATTGATATTTGGGTCAAATAAAAAAATTCAAATATGATATCTAATCAAGATATTTGAATATAAAAACAATTGATATTCAATATTCAAAGAAAGTCCTAATTGGATATCCTTATTTGAAGGGTATCACAAAAAGGTAATATTCATCCAACAGAGGTCCATTCCAACCGACCAAGTATCAATTCTTCTAGCTACCCAAGTGATACTCATATATACTAAGGTGGGTAAAGGTTCAAAGTTCGAAGAAGGTGCTTTCTTAAGAGACAAAGAACTACTACACACAAACTAAACACAAAAACACCCACACATACAAATTGAGAAGCTAGAAAGATCACTTTCAATATCCTTAAAGTTCATCACCATTCCCTAGTCATCAACCCCTAAGTTTATTTCTACAATAACTTCTATCTACTAAGGCACATGGCATAGTAGATACTTTATTGCCTTTAAACAAAAAGTAATTGTACGAAAAAACACACTCCTATAATGGCACACATGAGAAAACCATAATATAATTTATCTCCCAACAAATTGCCGAAACTTGTTGAAGAAGAAGGTCCCTTCCCCTTCAGCAACTTTTTTTCTTATCTTCATCTCCGACTCCTTGGTCAACGTTAATTAAGGGATGCACACAAATAAAATCACACCACAAAAAATGCATCCAACAAAAACATAGTGACACATTAGGTGCTATCGAAAATAAAAGTTCATAGTGTAGATAACCTCCAAACAAACAAATTGCGTAGAAAATAGCCACAACAACAAAAACCTTATCTTCACATCACCATCAACCACCAAAAAGTATGTCGTTTCTACTTTTAGGAGTTTGACGGCACTATTTTATTCACTTTAGGGTTTCATCATGTATGTTTTCATCACATTAGTATGAGTCTTGGAAACCTTTTGCAAAACAACAATCTATGCCAATTATACTAGATAGTGAAGGTGCAAACAGAGCTAGTTATGAATATCATGGGCAACCCATTAGATTTGTGCATCTATGTTTTACTTTGCAGCTCCTTCAACGATTAAATCATGCAAGCTTGTGGCGATTTCCTTGGGCATCTAATTCTTATGAATGTGGTTCATCATGGATTATTAAAGATGCTTGAAAGTTTTGTGAATTTTTTTCATGGTACATGTTAATCAACAAAAAAATAATTAAATCTTTAGGAAAAAATAGAAAGTTAACTTTTGGTTCAAAGAAGTAATTTTTAGGTTAGTGACCCCTCTAAAAGTCACTAAGAGATCAATAGAGGGTATTAACTAGCTTATTGGTCAACGGTACCTTTATCAAAATTTTCCCAATGGCACTACAAGGTGGAACCGTGGATGGCACAATTTTATTCCAAGGATAAAGTCCTAAAAAAATTCATGATGGGAAGTAGATTTTTTAAGGACATTGTAGGTTTATTTCTTAATTTGTAGCCTCAAGCAAAGAAGAAATGTTTTCCTTATGCATTGTGTGAGCTTTTCAACAATATAGTGAAGTTGCATAGAATGTTTGTTTGATCTTGATTTTCTTATATTCGTACATTGTCTTCATGATTTGAATAGACTTTAATGTTGTAAATTTGAGGGAATGAGAGAACAAAAGGAAAGATTTTTGTAACAAAGGGAGAAATGAATTCAAAGTTCATGGATATTTCTCATAGCCTTTCACCTTTTTGACCTCTACAACATTTTTCATGACCTCAAAATCCATTTGGTAGATAGTTTCCTATTATTAATTTTATTTTCCAGATTCCACTTGGACACTTTTTAGTGGTTTTACATTTGGTTACCCTGTCAAAAACATCAATTAGATTTGGTAAAGGAATTATTTCACTTGTAGGAAACAAAGTTTTATATGTTTTTAGAAACTTAAACATTATAATTTATATAAAATGATTTGTGATTAGTAATTTATAATATGTCATTGTGTATTGTTAAGGCATTATAATAGGTAGTAACAAGGAGGAGGAAAGGTTGAAAGTAGAACTTATTATTAATTTGAATTAGGTTTTGGAGGGAAATTTGGAACTATTTCCTCTCTTGTGTGGATTTGGATTGTATTTACATTTTTGGAGTTTAAGAATACTTGTAAAGCAAGAATAAAGGAATTGGAAATAGAAAGAGGAAGAAACAATTTACAATTTTGTTTATGTTTTACATTACGATTTTCAATGTGCAAATCTAGTTGCTAGAAGTACAAATTTGAATGTGTTTGCTTTTGTTATGTCCATATATATTAATCTTGTATGGCATAATTATTGGCTTTACATAGTTGAAATTGTTGTGTTTTTGTAGATTGTGTGAATAGAAGTATGTATTTGTTGGAAGTATGGATTTATTCTATGATTACATATTTGTGTTGTATTCAAAATAGAAATTAATATTTACTAGGTATTTTTATTCAAAGTCAAACAAAATGTGAGGAAGTTTTGCTATAATACGACTAACATCTGGAGGAAAGAAGTGAGGCAATGGAGCCCATGCACAAGGAAAAGATCAAGAAGGAAAAGCCATAAAATGAATGTGTGATAATTCCAATAGCACATGATGTAATATATGATAGGAATGGAATGAGCCAAATGTTACTTGGTTGTATCCACTACCAAACTCACCACAAACACCTCCTATTTTGAATTTTGTTGAAAAAATCACACAACTTCAAAAAAGATTCAATTGTTTGCAAGAATTACGTAATCAATTGCAAGTTCTTATGGTTTTTTCACATATGAATGTTGAACCAAAGGATGAAGCAATTGTGACTACAATAACCAAAATTACATTGATTTTGATTTAGGGTTTAGGGTTTAGGGTTTAGCCATGACTATGCTGAATGTTTTTTTTCTCATTACCATGGCCCTTTGTGTTTAGAATACCATTCCAATTTCAAACCACAATTATTTTGGTAGATATCCCAATCATGTTTGTTACAAGTACTATGGTAGCTACTTAGATAATAGAAGTTTCAATGACTTTGGTAGTTGAGTCCAAGTTTTTGGTAATTCGACTATGGGATTACATTTGTTTCAACACAAAGAATTCTTTTTGTTTTGATAGTTGTTGATATGCCTAATGGTTTTCCATTTGTTTGATCTTTCCCCTACTCTAAAGGAACATGTTACTATTATTGGCCCCCAAGAAGTAATGTGGGACCGATGTCAAATGCAAGTTTAGTGCACATAACTCCAATGGCACCTTTAGGAGGTGGTAGTGGACTTCCAAGGGGAGGTAGTGGCCTTTTAAAGAACAACATATGGTCCTTTAAGGGGAGGAGATCATATTTTAGGAGCCATAGGAAGGGCAGTGTTGGACAAAGTTTGGCAGACCCCAATGGAACATCAAATGGACCATGAAGTGAACCCCCTAAAGGTGGATCACCAAGTGGGCCCCCCATGAGGAGGTCCACCAAGTGGGCCACCTGGTGGACCTCTAAAAAGAAGATTTCCTTGCAATCTATGCTACCCACTTCCAACTTTAGTAGCAATTTTAGCACTAACTTTAATAACACCTCCACTAACAAAAAGGGTGTTACTATACCCAATATATGTTATTGGATTTGACCTTGATGTGCATATTTGGGTTTTTAGAAAGGCGATTAATGCAAGTGGAAAATGAAAAAATGTGGATATCATCAACTTGTTTTATTTAACTATTTGTGATGACATTTTTGAATGGGGGGAAAATTTCATGCAAAGTCACCCAAATTGTGTTTTTGATGAATTGGAAGTTATTTTTTGCAAACACTATTGAAAGGTTCAAAAAAACAAACAAGTTTACATGGTGCACTTCATGTCATCAAGCAAAAAGTTGATGAAAAAGTTGAGGTCTAGTATGAATGAATTCTAAAATTAGCAAATTGTATGCAACATAAGGCAAATGACAAATTGTTGATGGTTTTTAGAAAATGGGATTAATATTTATATATTTGAATTTTTATTGCAAGAATGAAACAAGACACACTTTTGCAACATAAAGAAGTGATAATCACCTATGAAGAAAACATTGGAGTTGCAGATGACTATTGAAAATTGTTAGAGCCATTTTGACACTTTAGAAAGCCAATCATTTTATTAAAAACATGGTATGTGCACATTAGAGAAAATAAAAGATATTTGAAGGAAAAATGACACTAGAATCTAGATAGTCCTAATAAAAAATCAAAGGAGAAGAAATCGCCTTTAATACATGAAATTTCAATACAACATAACAAATGCCAATTGAATTTCAAAAGAGGGAATCAAAATTTTGGTCCTAAACCAAAATTTTCTCCAATTTATCAATGTTACATTTGTGACAAACAAGACCATCTAGGATTTATGATTACCAAATAAGGTAACAACTCATGCAATGTTCAAGGACAAAGGAATTCATTTGGTAGTGGATGGCATTCCAAAGAAAGACAAATCTTTTGCAAACATGGTGTTGACAATTATCACCACTAGGAACAAGGTCCTTGAAAATGTGGCATTCAAGGACAAGTAGCCCTTGAAGACCAAATCAATTACTAAATGGTTTGAAGAATAACAAATTGAAAAATACTTTGAAATTACAATTCATGATTTGCAAAAAGTAGGGCCCTTTGATTAAGTTCCAATAAAGTCACAACCCATAACCTAACTTTGGTAATTTGCAAACTACTAAACCACTTACCTAGTGAAGGAACAATTAGAAGAGATGTATTAGTCCAAGAGATTACATAACAACTTTTGGAAAACAAATTCATTCAAATTCTGAGATAACTTTTCAATCTTGTTGTAGACCTCAAAAAGTATGTTCTTTTGAAATTCTCTCCCAATATATAATAGAATAGCTAGCATCTGATTAAAACATTATTCTTCATTATTATAGTTATTGTTAAGTAAATTTTGAACAAAATTTTGATTGCATGATTCATTCAACTAGTAAACCAAGCTACTTAGTTATCCCCAATTGTCATGCTATTGAAGAAAAACATGAAGCTAAAAATTTGCATTGACTTTTGAAAACTTAATGTGCCAATGAAGAAGGATCCTTACCAATGCTATGAAATTTATTCCTTTATGGACCATGAATTTTTAGGATATGATTGAATTATGATTACCTTTAATATAGGTACATAATTTAAACCTTCATTATTGATTGGGGAACTATTGTCTGGATTGTCATGCCATTTGGTTTGAACGACATTCCACTAAAATATTAAAAAATCATCAATACAACTTTCAAGGAATACCTAAGTAGTTTCATGAAATTGTTTTTGATTGATTTTAGTCTCGTTAATGACATTGAAATTGATTTATCAAAACTACAACTTTGTTTCTGTAAATGTCAAGAGTTTGGTATTGATTTAAATTTAAAGAAATACATGTTTTTGATATACTTTAAGGAAATTTTAGGTTACATTGTCTCCAAAGAAGGGAAACTACTAGACCTTAAGAAGATTATGACAATAGTAGAGATGTCATCACCCAAGAATCCTTAAAACATCCAAGTGTTCAATGGCATGGAATGCAATTCTATTAATGCTTCATCAAGAATTTATCATGGTCTGCTAGGAAGCTTGGGAAATGATCAACACGGATGCACCAATTTTGATTGCATCTTATTGAGATTTAGAATTCCATGTGCATTCCAACTCCTCCAATTTTGTTGTGGGAACAATGTTGGCACAAAATATCAATGGTAAATATGACCAATTGATCATATATACATAGAGACTTTTCAATGTAGCCTTAGGAAAATAAGTAATCCTTTTTTTACATCAACAATACAAGGAAGTTGTATAGGATGTTTATTTGATCTTGATTTCTTATATTCTTATTTTTCTTCATCACTTATTTAGACTTACTAATGTAAATCTAAGGGAATGAAAGAAGGATGAAATATTTTTGTAAGAAAAGGAAAATCGAACTCAAGGGTGTTTTTTCAAAATTCATGAATGTTTATCACAACTTGTCAAAATAGATTTTGTAAAAAAATTGATTAAGTTTAGGCTACAAAATTTATGTTTGAAATTATGGAACTTTAGAAACCTCACATGGCCTTTATTACCTTTGTAGCATTTTTCTCATAAAAAAAACAATTAGTGACCTCAAAGTTCATTCGGTAGACATTTTTTTTCATCAATTGTTTTTTCCAAATTTCACTTGAACATTTTTTATTGGGTCTTATAATGGCATTGTTGTACATGTTGCATCAATAAAACATTGTGCATATAACATGCAATGTGTACAACATAGGATCATGATCATTGATAGACTCGTCTATTCTTGCTTTGGAACCCAAGATAGAACAAAGAATATAAAATTCCTTATTGTGTGATCATTATCATGTTAATTTGGTGGCTCACGTGTATGTTGTGATTTTTTTTGCAACCCTCATTATAGGAACAATGACCTTTAAAGGTACAACTAAAGTAATAACTAATTGTAGTGGTGGGTCAAAACATAGTCAAAGGAGTGAAACCATAGTAATCATTCCTTTTTAACACACATGAATATCAAGAAACTCAAATTTAAAATCCATTTGATCCAATTTTAAGCTTTGGTTTAGTTAAGGACTTTTGAAAGTGAAAAATTATGTCATTAAAAACATAAATTTTTACAAAGGACTTTCAAAGGATTCATATAATATAAATAAGTTGATGGTAAAACATATGAGATGATAATAACCTATTAGACACACTAAAAAAACATTCACAAGTTCCAAAATGTGAAATTTTAAAACTTTGAAAATTCAAAAGTATGTACATTTGAAAATTCAAAATTTTAAAACTTCGACAAGGGTGTTTTACCACATATAAATGGGGTATGATGTACATAATGCATTAAACAAAATTATAGATTATATTACATTAAATTCAGCTTTAAAAATTTAACATTTTTTGGTATGATTTCAAATTATCATCATTTTTCAATATGAAACATAAAATCTACAAGGATTCTGTACATTTTGTACAAATTCATATTTATTAAAAAATGATTGGATTTTTTTTGATGAATTATTGGGGAAATTATAATCATTTCTCATAACAAGTTGCAAAAAAAATCATTCAAAATTCATTCGTATGAAAAAATTATTTTGGGGAAAAAAGACATGCAGAATTAATATAAAGTAACGTTTGTGGCTCCTTTGATCTCATTTTGACCCAGGTGTTGACTTTCATTCCGAATTTTTATGATGGAAATAGGTCAAATGTCATTTTTTTAATTTGAAACATGCATTGGGGATCAAGCAAATGACAAAAGGGTCATAGCTAAACCACAAAAGACAACTTGCAATGTATCAAGCATGCAATGTGTGAAATGAATTTATTGAGAGTTGGTATGAAGTGCAAGCAAGAGAACAATTTCTTTGTGGAGGGTTTGGTATGCATATCTTGCATAAACCTAACATTTTTGAATGTCGTTCCATTGTATCAATGTTATTTGGGTGTTCTTCCTCCTTCATGACCAAACTTTTGAAGTTGACATGCAAATAATGTAAATGATGGAGTGCATCATTTGTCACACTAGTTATTTTCCTAAAGTTGAACCATTGTAAAGCTCCCAAAGTGTGACAATTTCGAGCAAAAATAGACTACATTTTCCATTTTTGCACATCGCAAAACAAATATCCAATACCTCTTATTATGGCAATGTCTTCTAACTCCAATTAATAAGGAAATTTATAAAAAGCGACTCATATTTATAATATACATTGTTATACTAGCTAATAACAAAATAATAAAAACCAAATGACCATCTTTTGGTCTTTGGGGACTTTTAAATTTGTGTTTCATTTTGTGTCATAGTCCATAAACATTTTAAAATGGACTCATAATTCTTGGAATGTTAAATGAAATATGTTATGGTATTCTATCATAAGTTGTATGATGAAAATGAAAAAAAAATTCTTATTTGGACTTATTGGGGATGTCATTACAAATGGGAATAAACATTTAGGTACTTTTGAAAGGCCCATAATTAATTTTCCCATTTTAAATGCCAAAAATTTGAATTTGATGGAAATATTTTCATTCAAGGGTGAAAATTCTTTAAGGTGTACCACATAGGATGAAAATGGCCTAGTCCTTATTGTAGTATTTTTTTACCTTATATTTTGATCCTCATAAAAAATAATGAATCAAAAGTTATCAAAATTTTCAAAAGGACGATATTTTAGACCATTACAATTTTAGATTCCACCATAATCATCCATAAATGTGTCTTTACATGGTAAAAAAGGACTAGGATTAAAGGACAAAAAAGGGTGACATTATAACAAGATTTTGGTACACCTTAAAAAAATTTCACCTTCAAAGTATTCAATAATGTATTAGGAAAGGAGGGCAAAAAATAATTCTTGTAAAAGAATGAATTTTGGTTTACATATTTATTGTGAAAGTTTTGATAACACTAAAAATTGTGCAAAAATGGACTTCTATCGTGCCACTTTTGGTCCACCTTAGCTTGCTTTCACCCTATTTGAATACAACACATGCAAAACAACCCTAATCATGGAAATACATCCATGCAAAGGCACCTACTAAATGAACATCTAAATAATTTTGGCATGTATAAGGTTAAGTTGGAATTTGGTGAAGGTGGGGTTGGGGGGCAGAGGGGGGGG
>Ga0209611_10014990_pt1 | contig 10211 bp, 9 predicted proteins | sample S1TSphgellanicum_3_FD_187693 | JGI IMG/M metagenome (GOLD analysis project Ga0209611, IMG submission 187693) | Host-associated microbial communities from peat moss isolated from Minnesota, USA - S1T2_Fc - Sphagnum magellanicum MG (SPAdes) (version 2) | ecosystem: Host-associated > Plants > Peat... | reverse complement strand
TTATTTTGAAGTTTTTTTAATTTCTTTTTTTTTTTTTTTTTCCCTTTTTTAGGTTAATGGGTGGAGGGGGGAACTTGAAGAGGGAGTTTACATTTATTTTGGACTTAAACAATGCTATAATTTTGGGAAAATTTTCAAAAAATTCAAAAAATAAAATAAAATTGTGCTTCAATAAATATTTATGTGTTTTTGTGTGTGTGTGTGTGTGTAATAAAGATACATATAAGTTATTTTGTGTAAAAATTTTAAGAATAAAATATGCCAAATTATTATTAAAAAAAAGTGGATTTAATCTAGTTTACTTAAACCAAGTCCACACACAGCTGGATTTCAAAGGATGGGAAAGACTGCCCAGAAAGCAGCAGTCCAGCAGAGTCATATCTTGGGGCATGGGGAAGGGGGCAGAGGGGGGGGCAGCAGATGGGGGGGGGCAGCAAGGCTACAAATTTTAGGGGGCAAACCCATGTGGATGGGACCCTTTGGCAGTACACTAAGGCAGTATGGAAGTTATATTATTATTATTACTATTATTATTATGAATTTTGGGATGGGCCCAACCTGGGTTTATATGCTTTAGACTTTTCACCCTTTTTGCTCAAAGGGAATCCTATGATGCATGATGATGGGCCCATGAGGCCAATATAAATTATGGATTAAAATCATTGGATGCCATATATATGAATTGGGTTCCCAATTTTTTAATTAAATTTTATTATTATTATTATTATTACTATTATTATTATTGGAGCATGTTTGTCCTGTATAATTCTGTGCATTCTACTGTTCACATTTGACATACTTACACCTTTATTGCTCTCTTCCATATATTTATTTATTTTATTTTTAAGGATCCAACTTGACTCTTCCATGTGGTTTGCAAGTGTTGCAGTGAGTAGGGTTTAGGGTTTTAGGGTTTAGGTTTAGAGTTTAGGCCGTTGCTAAGAATAGAGATGCATTCATTTTACAATGGGATGAACTCTAAATTGTTGATGAGTCATAATGATTTTTTTGGGGGGCACATTTTGGTCATTTTGCAAAAAATTATTTTTTCAAAAGAATATTCTGTCAAAATTCCCTAATTTTAGAAGAAAAAAAAATCTGCCATTTTTTTATTTTTAAAAATAAAATAGCCAAAGATTGACACAAATTGCTTACAAAATATGAAGGGGTGCTAAAACATTTAGGCATGCAATGTATTATAAGTATGGAGGTACTTATTTGCTTCTATTAATTAGTGATGGATGGATGCACCAATAGGTTTTTTTTTTTCCCCCCTCTTCTTTAAAATGAGCCATTTGATTGGCCCACCACCAATATTTTTGGAACCTTGGGCACTCCCCAACATAGAAGCCTAAATATGCTTCCCTCACCCCCAAAAATATTTGCATGCTTTGTCGTGCTTTGGGCTTGCCTACACCATCTCCTCCCTTTTAGGGTTTATATGCATGGAAGTTGAACCCCCGGCCAAACAATGTGGGATAAAGAAAAATGAAGTGCTATTGGGAACATCTTACAAAACACATTGGGAACGTGGGGAACACATTGGGAACTTGATGGGAACACATTGGCAATAGACAATTCATCAACATATTTACAAAACCTCAAACCAAAATATCTATTGGGAATGAAAACCAGTCTAGCACTTTTTTTTTGTCACTATTTTGATCATGTGTTTGGTGCCTAGTTTGTCACTATTTAGTTTTTTAAAGTCTGATTTTTTAAAAAATTTAAAATAATAATTATAAAATTTTCTAATAAAATTCAAGGATGAAACAAAATTGATGAATAAAGGAACATAAGAATATTTTATTAAAAGAATGAATCTATCACAATTTTACATGTTCACAATTTCATCCTTCTCAAAGGAAGGATCTTTCAAAATTCTTTAATTTTTTTTCTAACTCTAAAGGGTGTTTTATAATCAACTTTATAATCATTAGGCCAATTCTTCTTCTTTTTTTAATATTTTTTAAGTTTATCATATTGTAAATGACATCTCCTAAAGTTCATAAGAATTCCAACCAATGAAAAATTGTGTTCAATCTTTATTTGTGACCTTGGAATGCCAAAAAAACTACCGATCAAGGAGCCAAGAATAGGATATGCGACTCATGTTTCCCACCATTGAGAAAGACATTTAGTCTTTTTAATATCCACATGATAATGCCTAAAAGACAACAACTCCATGTTAACAAGTCCCTTCATTAGCTCACTATAGCTAGTAGTCATTTCAAATATGTCCAAGTTGTTATCAACATCAATGTTTTGCTCTACAATCTCAAATCCTATTATTGGATGCAAATGTAGATGGCATTTCAAAAACATAAGAAAGAAGGACCTCATGTCATATATACGAACAATAGAAGCCCCTTCTTCTTGACCAATCAAGAATGAAACTAACCTAAGGTTTTTGAACCTTGGATCTAACATTAGGGACAACATGTTATGTTTCTTTTTTTGCATATTTTTCCAAAAAAAAGTAAAAATGACGAACAATAGAAACCCTTTTTTATATTTGAAAGCAACAAGGTTAATTCATTAACCATCCCAAGATCTTCATCCATTCTTTTGTTAAAGCTAGGGGGATTTTCCAATTCTTCCATTAATTTTGTGTTCATGGTTATTGCAAAATGAAATGCATTGGTTAAAAGCCAATGTCTTTGAGATTGATTTAATACACATGCATTAACTACAAGGGGAAAAAACATAATAACTATTTGTGCAACATGCCAAGTAAAAGGAGTTGGGACACAAACATTTATCCTTATAGTAATCTGCTTATTATAATAAATGCATTGCAAATTATTTTAGCCATATGTTTTCAACAAACTACATTGGAAAATGGTTTTTGATTGTTAATAGTGCCAAATCTTCCAAAATTCTTTTTGTTGTGGTTCATCTTTTCTGAAAGGGACTATGGAACCAAAAAAAATTTAAATGGAAGTTCCAAATATGTTTGTTATTCGTTTTACAACATTTGTTTTGACAAAACTCTTCACTTCCTCTTCAAATTTCTTTGCAAGCACAACATGATCTTCATCCACATGTTTTAAAAAAGTTGTTCTTCGATATGTTTTAAAATATGAAATAATTCCTTTTCTCAATTTTGTTCAAGAATTTGCAACAATTATTAAATTAAGATAACATACATGACATCTCATTAGTTGAGGAGCTTGGTTATCAACTTTTCCATTCTCACTTATATAATAAAATGACCAACATATCAAATTTTGATTATGAAGCCTCCATATTTTTCTTTTAACATGCAATTGTTTTTTTTTTTTTTTAATTCCTTTTTAGTTTCTGAAGTTTTGTTGGATTTGATTCGGGGGTTTGAAAAAAAATAGATCTTTCTTCAAATGGTTCATTGTTCCTTTCAACTTCATTCATAAAAATTTCCAATCACCTATTTTCATTTCATTTTCATTTGTTCCGTTTTTTTCCCAACAATCACAATATTTTTGCTTAAATTAGTGGAAAAGAAAAGAAAACCTAACAATATCAAGGACATTACACAAGAATAAGCATTTAAAAGGTTACAAAACTAATGGTATGCAAGGTTAAAGACAAATCATTAATTCATCTTTCCTTTCTTCATTATGACAAAAAATTGATAATTATTTAGAATGAAAAATTAAAATAAAAAGATGTTGCCAAGTTGCAAATATGCACAACATAACAAAACAAATTATTTTTTTAAGAACTAGAAATCAAAACAATCATTAAAAATGCCAAAAAAAAAAAAAAAATAAAAAAAAAATAAAAAAAAAAAAAAACAAAAAAAAAAAATAAATTTATAAAAAAAAAAAAAAAAAAACAATAAATAAAAATGCCAAAAAAAAAAAAAAAACTAAATAATGCATCAAAAGGAAAAAATTCATGAAACAAAAACTATTACAAAATCATAAAGATAAAAAAGATAAAAAAATTTAGAAAACCAATTTTTTTTTAAAAAAAAACCAATTGAAATGCACAAAAATGAAAACAAATACTTACCAAAATGATGTGACTCCTATGTGTTGGCTTGCTCCATAATCTACACAACTAGAAAAGAAAATGTTTTAAAAATATACATAGAAACACTTATAACCAAATGTTGGCTAGTACTTGAACACTTATTCATATCTTCTTCACTTTGAATGATTTGAAATGTTATGGGAATGTTAATTTAAGCTTTACAAAACATTTTTATACAATGGAAAGGGAGTAATTAAGAAAGAGTAGGAAGAAAAATAAAATTTTACAAATTACAAAACATTTTTTCTTCTCTTTTACCCATCTTATTTCGAAAGGTCATTATTTCCCCATTCTTGTTCATTTTAATCGATTTCAAGTGCTTTGGGAACACCAACTTAACTCTAAAATTCATGTTTGAATGCCAAAGGCAACATAACAAGGTCCAAAGAATGTTTCTCAATTTGGTTATTAACTTTTAAATGTTGTGAGATTTTCCTTTTCAACTTTTTAACCCTCCTATTTTCAAGGGGCCATGATTTTCTCAATTTTGATCCATTTTAAAACATTTTTAATGCCTTGGATGCACCAAGGCAAGGGCTTCAATTTCTCTTTGGACATCATAAAAAATCCCTTCCTTGTCATTCAGCCTCCTCTAAACCATTAAATGTACATAAAAAAAAGAAAACTAAGAAAATAAAAAAATAAAACTTGTAGCATTTATCATAGATCGCCTCCTCATTCCGCAACCTACATGAGCAAGAAAGGGGAAATACCACAAAAAAAGAGACAACAAGCCAACAATAACAAATAGGTGATGAACAAGAAGTTTGAATTTCAATGGGTACTTGAAGCATTGATGAAAGAAGCTTGAATCTCAATGGGTACCTAAGGCATTGACAAGCATGAAGCTTAAGTTTTAATGGGTACATGAGGCATTGTTGAGCAAGTGCCAAATAGCACAAGTAGGCCAAAACATCTTGAGAAGGCAATGAGTAAGCAAGAGCAACATGAGTAAGTGTTGAAAAACACAAAAAGACAACAAATAGGCAAGAACAATGCAAGTAGGCAATGAAGATGCAAAAGTATGTGACAAGTAGGAACAAGTGCAAAAATGTGCAAGTGAGCAACAATGAGCAACATAACAAACAAGCTAAAAAAAAAATTAGAAATTAATAAGTTATTAGACCTTGGATACCTTGTGTGCCGTGCAGAAAATTTCAAAATAAAATAATCATTTGACTATACTTTTTATTTTTTACTATGCATAAAGCCTAAGAACTAGAATTGGATAGGTTCCTATTACCCTACCTTAGGTATCATTTTTTAAAACAAAGATAATCAGCCAAGTTTTCATGATACCCAGTTCTCAATTCAATGAGAATAAGGGTGCCCAATTTCCAACCCATGTATGGGATCTAATGAAAATTGGTGGGATTCAAGGTGAGAATTGACATAAAAATTGGGATGATTTTCAACCAATTCTTGAGAAACCACCCAACATTGGTATAGCCTAGTGTTGGGCTATTATCACCCCTTTATTTGAATTTTAATTCAATTTTCAAACTAAAAATAGGAGAATATTAGATTGTGAAAACTTATGTGAAAACCAACCCATTGGTTTTCAATATTGTGAAAATTGGGACAATGAAAATTAGACCTTTTCTTTTTTTAAATGTGAAATTCAAGTGGCCATATTTGTTGAACCTAGGTCTAGTTTCCAAACTCCTTAAAACCTAAAAGTTGGTAGGGTTTTAGAAGAGTTTGTTGAAGGGGTGTGATGGTAGTTGTTGGATTAGGGTTTTGTTATGGAATGCAAGGTTTTTTTTTGCCTTTTTTATTTTTGTTTTGTTTTGTGCATTGTTCCTTTGCATTACTACTTCATCATTGTTCTTTCACCCTTCTTGTTTTTTATCATTACTATTTCACATTTTTATTCTATTGTTACACCTTCGTAGTGGTGGTGGTTTATTGTTGTTCCATCACATTGTTGTTCATTTGTGACTATTCCCTTGTGTTGTTATTTGTGTGTTGTTGATCCCTCGTGTTATTGTTGGTTTGTCATCATTCCCTCACATTGTTGCATTGGTCCATCATTATTTCCTTGCTTATAATTTGTGGCTATTCCTTTGTGTTGTTGTTGGTTTTGTGTGCCCCCTCGCATTATTATTACTCTATTGTTACTATTTCAATTTTAGGTACCATGTTCAACCACGTGTAACAAATTTTTAACTTTAGGGTTTGGATGTGAACATGAATAAGTTTTAGGGTTTCAAGGAAGAACGTTTTCCCATGTTTTCGGTTGGGGGTGTTTACGCACGATAGGAATTGAGACAAGGAAAAGGAATGATGGAAATGCAGCGGTGTTTATGGCTTTGATGTTTTTATGTTGTTTTCTTTTATTTGGGATGAGTGAGCTATAGTGGATATTACTGGACACTGGCTAAATGTGAGGCAAGGGAGTTGCTAAGTGATGGGGAGTTGACGAAATTTTCATTGTGGAGTTGAAGGAAAAGGAACAACAAGGTAGATAAGTGGGGGATGGGGATGGATTTTTTTAAAGAGGTTTTGGGGGGGGGGAATGATAGAGAGGAGAGAAAAAAAAGGATGTAGGCTAAATTTTTGGGCTTTAACAAAAGTACTAAGAAATATGTTGCACAATGTACTTCAAAAGACATAATTTTAGTCTAGGAGGTGGATTTGAAGGTTGATGACAAGGGGGATGATGAAGATCTTAAGTGTTTCAAGAGCGGTCTGGAATCTTTTCAATGTGTGTGAATGTTGTTGATTTGCATATCATGAAAGAACACCCTAATTACCCGGAACTCCAAAGAATAGTCACATTCCATCAAATTTTATGAGGTGGATCATGCAAGTGGGTTATGGTTCTTTGTAAAACTTGTGAAACAGTTAATTGGGAGTTGAAATGTGTTGTTTTCTTCTTTTTATGTGTCGTCAATTTGAGGGGTGGTGTCATGAATATTGGTTTATGCAATCTATTTGGACTCAAGGCTATATGTTACATAGTGTAATCTGGGACTTGGGTTCTTGTGAAAGTTTAATGTTGTTTTGGGTTTATGTGGTTTAAAGAAATTGAGAAGAGAAGGAAGGCCAATGGCTTCAAGAGAGAGATTAGATAAATTTGACCCCTTAAAAACCTCAAGCCTTTCTTTGTTGGTGATGGCAGGAATTTAGGTGGCCATTGGTTTGGATTTAAGTGGTCATAGGCTCAAAGTTAATGGGTAATTCTGAGAATGGCTCTACCATTTAATATGTGTGTTTTTTGTTTTGATTATTATATGCCCAAGTTTTTTGTCACACATGTACCAATTGGGTTTGTTGTTGTTATTGTTCTATTGGTGTTCCTTTTGTTTGGCTAGTACTTCTCCCCCATCTTCTTGTGTGGGTATAACTATGAGTGTGGAATTCCATTAATAAGCTTCATCAACCTCTAAGAACAAACACTAGACAAGGTTTTTTATTCATTCATTCATTTATTTATTTTTGGAGAACCTTGATGTGGATTTATTTTTTGGGTGGTGGGAACTTTATTTCAATTACAAAAAAATATTTTTGTTCATTTCATCTTTTGCATTTTGTGAAAGGAAAGAAAGTGATTTTGTTCATTGTAAATGTTGGCACCCTTGATTTAGTTGATGGCTATTTAATTTTTATTTCTCATTAGTCAAACTAAAAGGTTTTGTGAAAATTGAAAATGGAATAATCATCCTAAAATGACAACAATAATGAATGTGAAATATTTATGAATAATATTTTAATGGAAGAAGAGATAAAGGAAGGCGAATTTGAAATTTTTGAAATTTTGCAAATGAAAGTGAGTAGAAGTCCATAAAATCAAGAAAAAAAATTAAAAGAAAATTTGAAAAAATTGCATGTTCCAAGAAATAAGTGGAAAAGTCATAGTAGAAATGCACCATGTTGGACTTTTTACCACGTGAATGACAATAAAAAAAATTTTATGTGAAAATGCTTCAAACAATGAGATGTATATTTTGTTACAACAATCCAATCTTAATAACTAATGCAAAAACACAAGCAAGGAAAGGTTTAATTTTATACAACACAACAAATGGCATAATAACATTGAAAAACATGTGTTTACAAATCATTTTAACATTGCAAAGATCGAAGAAGTAAATAGTGCTATAATTTAAGAAAATTAGACAGTCAACTTGCCAGAAAAAAAACCTAATTTATGTAACAATGATATTTCAAACTTTTTTTTAACAAAAGATCATTTCAAAAAGGGATGTGCAACATAAGTAGTTTCTAGAAGACTTGAGTTTGTTGATTGTTAAAAACCATTTGCCCATGCAATTTGTTGAAAGTCCATGGTTGAATCAGTTTAGTTTGCATTTATAACTAAACCATTTTAAAGGTCATTTGGTTAATAAGTGATGCACTTTATTTTGCCATATCCATGAATTTGAAATTGAAAGGAGAACCTTCATTTAACACCTTAATAAAAGAGGATTCTAATGTGGCTATTGAATTAATGACTTTGGCTTGTAACATTAGGAAAAAAATGTGTAATGATTTGGATTCTTTTCTTTCCTTTATGGAAATATATGAAAAAAAAACACATAATATGTTATCCTTAATGTTAAATCCAAGATTCAAAAGCCTTCACTTAGTGTCTTCCTTCATTGATTGTGAGTAGGGAATAGTCATTTTTTAATAATATGACATAAACTTTGTATTCTATGCTTTTAAAAAACTATCATCATTTGCAACATTGATTGAATTGAAGATAAACTTACTTACCAAAAAGTGGATGATTGAATATTTTTGAAATAGTAGCAAGGACAAGTGAACCAACAAAAAAAAGCTTGTTAAAAACAATTGTTCATCTTCAGGTGTTTTCAAATGGATGTTAAAAGAATCAAATGCCTTCTTCAATGGTGAGAAAAGCACAAGGCCATATTTCTCACAATAGTATTTCTTGCTTCTGAAATTTTAGACATTATTGGTTCTCAAATTGAGACTAAAAGAAATTTCTCCTTAGTTAATGTACTTACAAATTTAAGAAGACAAAAAATTTAGAGAAAGTGATTTTTGCACCAAAAATTAGCAAACATAGGATTGATTGTGAATCCCTTTCTAGCTTGCTAGAACTTATTAGGATGAATCCAGTTTTGGAAGAAAAGTTAGAGCAATATGGTAGAATTAATTAGAATAAATTTAGTTCTGGAAGAAAAGGTAGAGCAATGAGAAGGGATTTTTGAAAACGATGAATTTTGAATACATAAGATTATATTTTTTTAAATAAAAAAAAGTTCCTAATTTTTAATGAACAAAGATAACCTTTTTTTTTTTGGGTTTTTCAAGTTTGATATCCAGATTGTGAGAACCAGTCAAGAAAATCAAATGTTATCAAACTTGTGAGAACGAACAACCTTGAGAACCAGCTTATAAGTCTTTATAAAAAATATCAATACCAGGGCCTGTTCTCACCAACACTTTTTTTTGAAACAAAACTGGGTCAGTCCTCACATAGAATCCTAATGAACCAGAACCAGCAACTCTCTAAAACAAAAGACAAAAAGTGAGAACTGTCCAACACTGGTATAGACCTGTTTTATGCAGATCTCACCTTTTCAAAGGAAGAACCCATTGAGCATATGGGCTGTCAAATGGCACTTCTCAAAAAATCAAAGAATTAGTTCTGACCCTTCACCCATGGGTTCCAAAAAATCAAAGACCTCGTCAAAAGGCCTACATTGAAATATTAAACCTTCCCATTCCTTTGCAAAACCCACCGCTCTTTGGCAATTTTTTGAAACCCAAAACTGGAAGCTTATCTTATTCTGAAATTTTCAAACACCCAGAACCAGAGTTAGATAGCCATTAGAAATGGTACAAAGTACCAACCACTTCTGATAACATATACAAATCAAAATGCTCATGAATATAATCACTTTGAATGGATTTATCAACTTGCATGCATCATCACAGCATGACACATTGTTATGCATTTGTCACAACATGACATATTGTTATGCATTTGTCACAACATGACACATTGTTAAACATGTTTTGAGTTGAATTCCACAGTATTGTTCTTTGTACTACTGTGAATTGTGTTTGGATTTGTACAAACACACGCAATCGTAACATTTGCTTAAATACATCCCATCTTGTACCACCTCTTTTAGTCCTGGATTTCATCACTAAATATGTGGTCACCTCTTTGACATCCCTGTGACATTACTAAACAAGCCAATCAGTACTAAATT
>Ga0209611_10014989_pt1 | contig 10211 bp, 12 predicted proteins | sample S1TSphgellanicum_3_FD_187693 | JGI IMG/M metagenome (GOLD analysis project Ga0209611, IMG submission 187693) | Host-associated microbial communities from peat moss isolated from Minnesota, USA - S1T2_Fc - Sphagnum magellanicum MG (SPAdes) (version 2) | ecosystem: Host-associated > Plants > Peat... | reverse complement strand
GGCTTGACCATTCCATAGCATGTAATAAGCCTGTGCACTTTCGGGTTCATTTCTAGCTGTCCAAAAATGGTTCACACATGGATGTACTATGTGTGTGATGTGCAAATATTTCTATGTATTTGTATTTCTATGCAAATAGTTGTATGAGTTAACACTGCAATGGTTGGCAGTTTAAGTGGCAACCATTTGTGATGGGATCACTTGTGCTGGTGGGGCTGCTCGTTATGAAGCATGTGGTGAGTGTTATGTCACACGATCTTTGCAGCAAGTTGTGCTGTGGTGACAAATGTATTGAAAAACTGTCTGATTTTTCTCAGAATGCTTAGGAGGGAAGTGCACCCACACAATCTAGAGCAATATGAAAGTTCTACTCCACAGGGCTCACTCTAAGAGCAATTGAGTAGGAAATTGGCATCATTCTTCTTTCAGGTATTCAATGCTCTTAGAAACCAAATTCCTTTCAGGTGTAAATTATAGTAGGCTTTGCATTAGTAGAGATTCACTGTAGATGAATGTAGCATCTCACACTGTCTACAGCAGTCTAATTATGTGCTGACTTCTGCTTCTGATTTTGTTTGTGTCATGGGGCAGGGCAAGACATTCAAACACTTGAGGTTCTTCCGTGCAGCAGGGCCTGTTATGGCCGTATTTTGCACCAGTCTTTGTCAAGCTGGTTCATGCTTCCTCTATCAGTGTGGTATATTTTCTCAACCACCGATCCTCACTTGAACTAACTGTAATGACAGGGGCATAAATTCGCCTAACCAGATAGTGTTTTTTTGGTAATACAATTGAATTTCCAATGACAAAAAGTGCTTAAAACTCACATTGTCCCACAATTTTAGGTCTAATTTTTTTCAAATCACCTTCATTAAACCTTATTCACTGAAGGCTTTCAAGAACACCAAGAACATGGCGAAATTCCTCTATAATTTTTAGTTTTGATTGAAATAGAATTTCAGTGAAATTTTGTTCCGTATTCAACAACTTGTCTAGGACTGGTTGAAACATTTAGAAACTAACTCAATCACCCATACTCATCAAGGGCTTTCCACAGCACCAAGAGCACGACAAGAGGCACCATTGCTTAGAAGCTCTCAACATGACAATAGAACAACCAAATGAAAACAAGGGGTGTGTCACACTATCGCCGTGCCATTTACATTAAAAAGTATCTTAACGCATTATGAAAACTGAAATATTTCACCATGCGAAAATATAATCTTCAAAAAATCCTCAAAAAAACCAAAATCCTTCAATATATTATAAATAGGTATAACTAGTCTGAAGTTTCAACACAACCCAAAATACCAACTTTGAAAAATCCTCATATAAAAATAGGCCTATTCCCTAGGGGCCAAAATCACTTAAGCTACTATACTCTATAATGAATCTAAACACAATATCCTTGCCTTAGTAGGCAAGGCCAACAAACTAATAACCTTCATAGATAGATGAGGTGCCCTCCCAATATAGCACGAAACTTCTAGGAGTACTTTATGCAAGAATATATGTAACAACTAGATGAAGGTTTGATGCCAACTTTTTTTTTTAAATCAGTAGATTCCTACCAACCTATTATTTAGGTGTCTGACTTTTCATCCAGTGGGAATCAATTTGCATGTTCAACCCACTGGGATTGTCTTTGAACACTACTGTGACAATTTTGTTGGGCTCTTCCCCCATAGGGACAAGGACTATAGCATTGAATACAACTTTTGGAAGTTTTATTTTATTAGAATCAGTTTCACATTAGGTGAAGTGGTTTCTTTCGTGAAAGTGTTTGGACTGTTTAGATTGGAATGGATTGTTTTGGTGTTCAGAGTGTGGACACAGTAGGCAGATGTACAACATCTTATCTAATTGCAGGGCCAGCATGTTTGTGATGCCTTGTTTGGTGTTCTACAATGTATGGTGATAGGGCACGATATCCTATAGTTGATTTTGGTGGATGGATGAGAAGAGAGGTGTTGGGTCAAATTGTATGGAAAAGGAGGAAAATTTTGGCCTTGAGTGATGCTGAATGGTATTGTGAATTGAAAGGCTAGCATCAGCCCCATCATGTCAGTCTTCCAGCCAAGAATCGTGCAATGCATGACTTTGTCTGGGGGAAAAACAAAAACCCCACAAGTTGTATTTGTACATGTCCTAAATGTCCACAAGTGGGACAGACTAAGCCCAGTGTAAATAAGGCTGAGAATCCCAAAACAAAGGCCAGCCATGGCAAGCGGTGGAAAATCTTGCCAATATTACAAAGACCTGGTAAGTTAAGCCTGATGCCATAGGCTTTCCAGGAATAAGGGCTCAGAATAAAGGCCTGCATGAGGTGGAGCTATTGGGGTAAAAATAGCAGCAAAGAAAACAAAAAACACACATTTTTGCTGACAAGTCCCAAAAGTCTACAACTGGGGAGAGCCCCATGAGCCCAAGGTAGATATGAGGGTGAGAATCCAAAAGCCTTGAAATAAGGCAGCCAAAGACAAGGGGGGAAATTTTTGCCAACAACTCCCAAAAGTCTACATCTGCGGGATACCCCCATGAGCCCAAGGTAGATATAAGGGTGAGAATACAAAAGCCTTGAAATAAGGCACGCAAAGACAAGGGGGGGAATCTTGCCAATATTAGAAAGACCTGGCCAGTAAATCCTGATGCCAAGGGCTTTACAGGAAGAAGGGCCCACATGAGGTGGAGCAATTCTGGTAAAGTCCTCTGTGGAGAAAACAAAATAGCCGACACAGTTTATTCCAACAAAGTCCCAAAAGTCCACAACTGGGGTATAAGCCCAGCCCAAGCTAGACGAGGGTGAGAATCCAATAGCCTTGCGAGCAAGGCACGCCAAGAGACTAGGGAAAATCGTGCCAGTATTAGAAAGACCTGCCACTAAAGCCAGTAGGTTACTGGGTTTACCAAAATAAGAACCCAACAGACGTTTGGGGAAGCCCACAACGTTGTGTTTTAATTTTTAACTCAACAGTTAGGGTGCTCTTATGCAGGGCTATTAGTCGAGGCCAAAACTAGTGGCAGCCAATTTTAAGAATATAATTTCATGGAAAACCAATGAGAAGTTGCATCATGGAGTATAGGAGCATCCTATTCTTCTTTTTGGGGTTGGGGGGTTTCAAGTTGCGTTTGGTGTGGAGAATGGACTATCCATTGTTCACTTTTTGATTGGACAACTTGAATTGTCTGTAATTTAATGTTTATTGCTTGTTACTTATGCAATAACTTAGGAATTAACATTGATAATTTATTAGGTGATGAATTTTATAATTTCATAATGATTTGATGAATCATCATTAATTAATCATTGTTTCAATTAATGTACATGACTCAAACATGATAACTTATTAGAAAAGTTTTTGCACATATTAATATGCATGATATAAGGATGATGATTCATTACAAAAGTCTTTGCACAAATTAATCCGCATGATTCAAATATCATGTGATGAGCCATGTGATGTGTAAGACATTAAAAAAATTCTTGTTTAATTTCTTTTTGTTTAGTATATAAATAGGTGTTTGAAACCTTTGAAACACCTTCACTTCATGAGAACAACTTGTTATAAGAATAAAAAAATTCATAAAATAAACTTGTAAAAGTAACTGAAAGATTAATTTTCAAAGGTTTTGGCAAAATGTGTAAAATCCATGGTAGGAAAATGGTTGTGGCATAATAATTCTAAATGAATAATAAATAGTTGAATATATATTTGTGCAAACAAGAACATAAATCTTCATAACTATGTAATAAAAATACATAATTTTGGTCCTATAGCCATTTATCTTCTATAAAAAAAGAAATTGTAATTAGGACTCGAATCTATGTTTTTTATGTTGTGAAACTTAGTTTTGTTATGAAAAGTTTGGCAAAAATATATATCATTTGTTTTGTTTTAGGATGTCAAATATAAGGTGATTTGTTCATCCCCGAATTATGAATAAAAATGAATACATGGATTAAGGAGGTTCAACTTATGATGACGGAAATTATGAAAGGCAAGCCAAACCAAATTTTGTACATAATTGAACATGTAAAATAACATCATAAAAACCATAAGCATGAATCCTTATGTTTGACCCCACGTTTTCTTTTAGATTTCACCTATAATCCTAGGCACCAACCAGAATTAAATTTGCGAAATTTTGACAAGTTTCACACAGAAAAACTACATTTACAATGTGTTAATCTATATGAAAAAATGTGAATAAAAAGTCCACAAATAATAATAAGCATTCATTGCACATAAATAAGTTCATATTTGTTAGACCTTGTTGAAACCTTATTTTTGAGACCTTTGAATTTCCAATGTAAAAAATGTTGTAGGATTTTAGAAGAAAAATAAATAAATATATGTTTCAATGTTAGGATTAATGTTTTGAGTAGAACACTAACATCAACATTAAGAGATGTTTCCAATTCTCATGGCACATAGATTTCAAAAGATAAGCATTGTCCATCATTGACATTGGGAATTAATGGGCCAAGTTTACCTATTGAAACACTTGTTGAGAGACTTGTTGAGGAGCTTGAAATTATAAATGAACTAAAAGTGTTAATGTTGTAACTACATAAATAATGGGAAAAAATTAAACCCCAATCTGACCCTGAACCTGAAAAGCAATGCCAAATGGTGATCACATCGAAACAACATTTATTCATTTGGTTTAACAAGAAGGATGCAACTTTAGGCTATATTAGAACCAATAATTTGCATGTTATGTGCAATGGAAGTGTCATTGATATTCTTGATGACTATGATATTGTAAATGTTATCTTTTGATTTAAACATTTAAACAAGATAATTGCAAGGTTGGAAATGTTTGGTCTTTTTTCGAAAGTTACATTGAAAGGATAAAGAGAATTTTATTACGAATGTGGTTCAAGCTATTGAAATTTTTTGAATTCATGAAAAGAAACTATGAAAATTAAGTGACAATTAATCAAAGGGAGTTAATTAGTTTGGTGTGTGTTTTATTTTTTACAAGAAATTTTTTTAATCAACATGGTTATTCCAATTTTTAAAAGAAGCAAGGGTGAAGACCCTAAAGTATTTTTAAGGGAATATAAAAAAGCTTGTATTGGTATTGGGCTTAGAATAGTTATAGAATGGCTGATTAATTTTTTTTAAAATTCACAATCCTTTGAATAATAGACAGAAATTTTGAGAAGATCATGGAATGACATAATTAAGGCCTTTGTGAAAAAATTATCGGTGAAAAATATATATTAAACTTAATACTTTAATTGAGTCAACTAATGTAAGGGGTTTTAGAGTTGGTGAAAGAATATAAAAATAAAACAATGAAATTACATAATAAATTTGAGGGGTGTCTTAAAGCACAAGGTGATAAATGAATTGATTTAATTTTTACTAAAATTAATACATTGGTGCTAAAACATTTCACCATTACGTTTTTGTCAAAGATGTAACAACAAATGAAATATGAACAAGTGGAAACATTCAATGAAATGGCAAAGGTGGTTGAAAAGAATTAAAAACATGGAAGAAGTTCCACAATCAATTATGCAATCCATGGCCAAAATAATTCATTTTTTAACTAACCTAAACCATGATGGAGGCATTATGTCGCAACCTTACTTTGAGGGAAGTGTGAGGATGAAACTCACATTCTCGAAATTGGGACTTGGGAATCCTCCAGGACTCCTGAAACTTCAGAGTTCGATTACAGGGGTCAAATCACCTTGCATTGGGGTGTTCTTTATATCGTTGGAAAGCTATTGAAGTGTAGATGTCGAAAATGGCCTGGCATGGGCCATTTGGACAATTGCATCACAAGTTATGACAAAAAGAAAGGCCCGGAATCAAATTGGCAGTTTGACTCCCAACCACTAAAAGTCGGGAATCAACCCGACACTGGTGCGTGCAGGTGGAGTGTGACACACCGTTGGAAAGAACTCGAGGAGAGATACAACTTTGCTTCAGACGTCATTCCAATCGAAGGTCTGAGCAAAGAGTTATGATCGTGCAAAATCCCGGGAATCCAAATTGGGATAGTTTTGGGACTCCTCCTTGGGAGTCCCGGGACAAAAAGCCAATCGGATGTGGGTGCCGCGGAGAGGCACTGAGTATACTATATGGGGGAAGGTGGTGGCTTCCCTCAAGTCTGGGCCGTGGTGAGTCAAGTGAGTCCAGAGTTGCCCGTGGCTTATCCTAGCACCAAGGGTGCTTGAGAAAGTGAACTAACCAACTTGTTGGTTGGTTTGATGCAGGTTCGAGTAAGTGAATAGCTTGTCACTCTTCCTAGTCCCATCCCGAAACTTCAGCGCACCCCTCTATCCCTTCTAGTGCTGAGAGCTGGGAGCATGCCCCAAGTTCTTCACAATTCTGTTATGAGAGTAACTTAGACCCAACTTGAGTCTAACTAGGGACTTGGGATCGCATCACATTAAGAGGTGAACTCTTGCATGGAGTTGGCCATGGAGCAAATGATAAATCAAATGAACCACTTCAACCTCCATCTACTACAACCAAGGGCTAACAAGAACAGAAACTTGGAAAAGGACTTGTCAATAGTTCAATGTTACAAGTGTCGAGAGATGAAACATTACTCAAAAGAATGTCCAAATTTGCCCACCTTGCCTAAAGAAAATGTGAATTCTTATACTTGAAAGTTTTCTTTAGAAGAAAAAGGTCGAGTTCAAGTACTAATATTTTTTGTTAGATAATAAAATTCTCGTAGCTTTAATGAGGAAAATCAATGAAAATTTGATAATAAAAAATTTGACATTAATGGAACAAAAGTTAATGAGGGACGTGATTTTGAAAGAAAGTGTTTTTGAAATGTGTGGGAATATTTTTGTACTAATTAAAGACCATCGTCAATGCAAATTGAAAGAATGCCCACACATTTTAGCTTGTGTTTAAAGAATATTAATTGGTGAAAATTGGAAAAAGGAAGTTGGAATATTAGAAATTACCATATAGTCTACAACAACTTTGAAGAAAGCTGGCATTCAAATCAAAGGAATCGAAAGAATGTTGGATAAAGTGGAATTTTGTAAACATTGTTCATTGCTCCCAATTGTAATCTTGTAGGCTAACATAAAATCTTCTTTTCATAATCTAGCAATGTATGAGACAATTTATGAATACCTTGCTTCCAAGAAATGTGCATTTTGCAGATATCTACAACTCATGGCAAATTTTATCAAGGGGCTAAAAGATGTGAAACATCTAATCAGTTGTGGTGTGTGAAACATCTAATCAATTGTGGTGTGATCAAAAATGACTTTTGCACCTATAATTATGTTTTTCAAATGTGGAATATTTTGCAAAGTGGAATGCCCTTACCATTGTGTTCAAAAGAATATGAAGACATGGTGCCCAAAATCAATAAGCAATGTAAATCCTCATTATAAGTAATGAGAATTGAATTTTATCAGTTATATTGTTCAAGACTATGGTGTGTGATAAGTGTTATTATAGCCACCATTATAACAATTGGCACTTGCATCCAAGCTTACACATATATCATTGGTTTTGATAAAATATGACGCGCTCCCAAGTCCCTAGTTAGACCCAAGAGGGGTCTAAGTTACTCAAATAGCGGAATTGTGAGGAACTTGGGGCACACTCCCAACTCTCAGCATTAAAAGGGGTAGAGGGGCATGGTGAAGCTTTGGGATGGGACTAGGAAGAGTGACAAGCTATTTACTTACTCAAACTTGCATCAAACCAACCAACAAGTTGGTTAGTTAGTTCACTTTCTCGAGCACGCTTCGTGCTAGGACAAGCCACGGGTAACTCTAGAGTCACAAGACTCACCACGGCCCAAACTCGGGGGAAGCCACCACCTTCCCCCATATAATATACTTTGTGCCTCTCTGCGGCACCCACATCCGAATGGCTTTATGTCTCGGGACTCCCAAGGAAGCGTCCCGAAACTGTTCCGAATTGGACTCTCAGGATTTTGCACGATCATAATTTTTTGCTCGGATCTTCGATTGGGATGAGGTCCAAAGCAAACTTGTAGCTTTTCTCGAGAGTTTTACAACGGTGTGTCACATTCCACTTGCACGCATCAGGGTCGGGTCGATTCTCGACTTTTAATGGTCGGGAGTCAAATTACCAATTTGACTCCCGACCCTTCTTTTTGCCATAACTTGTGCTGCAAATGTCCAAATGGCCCATGCGAGGTCATTTTCGACATTTACATTTTGGTAGCTTTCCAATGATATAAAGAACGCCCCAATGTGAGGTGTTTTGACCCTTGCAATCGAACTCTGAAATTTTGGGAGTCCTAGAGGACTCCCAAGTCCCAATTTCGAGAGTGTGAGTTTCATCCTCACACTTCCCTCAAAGTAGGGTTGCGACAAAATGTAACCCCAGTTTCCACCTTAATAAACACATTTGTATTACAAATGTTAGGATGGTGTATTATGTATAACATATCCATTTATACTTTGCATCATGTTTTGATAATGTCCATATTATTTTAATAAATCACACCCAATCCTCAAAATGGAAATGTTTGGGGAAAATAATTTGTAGTATGTTTTCTTAATAGTAGTTTTGGACATATATTGTGCAAGTTTATACTTTAGGATTTAAATGTTTTTTCAAAAAATTCAGAAAGAAAATAGACTTTTTTCTAGAAAATATTCTCCACTTTTGTGAATCAATAAATTGGGGAAAAAAACAAAGACTTTGATGATACATCAAAATAGTCATTTTACATCAAAATAAAAATAGTTAGTAATATCTATTTTCAATTGCAAAATTTCACATCACAAGTTTTCGTTTTACAATATATATATTGTTTAATGTTTGAATTTTCTTGAATTTGACACATTGAAATTGTGGGGTTTTTTTTTCAATTTGTGATGTAACCACACTCACTACTAGAAGTCTTGTCATTTGCAACCAGTCATTATGCACATATATCTACATAGACTATATATAATAGTATTATGTACCTCCAGTACTAAGGTTAACCCCATGCTACCTTAGGCTAGCTTAAACTAACCTAGGCTAAATAAACTAAAAAGTTAAACTAACCATGGCTAAATTAAGTTAGGCTATAATATTTATGGCTAAACTAAATTCGACTATATTTATTATGGCTAAACTAAATTAAGCTAAATTAAATTAGGATAAAATAAGTATGGTTAAATTAAAATATGCTAAAATATTTATGGCTAAACTAAATTAGGCTAAAATTTACAATGGTTAAATTAAGTTAGGTTAAACTAATTATTACTAAATTAAATTATACTAAATTAAGTTAAACTAAACCATGGTTTAAATATGTTTGACTTTATTTTATTTTGGAATATTTTTTCAGAAAATGTACATTTGATTAAACAAAAAGTTATTATAAATAATCATAATTATTAATTTAATTTTTATTATTTATATTGAAATATTAATGTAAATAGGCTACACTAATTAACCTACAAGTATACAAACGTCCTAGGATAATTATTAATTTAAATTATATAATAATATTAAAATCATATTTTTATTAGTAATCATAATTACTAAATATCCTATAATCACTTTTGAAGTGCAAAAGAAAAGGAGTAATGAAAAAATAACGAGAAGAAAAATAAGTTTTCCAAGTTATAAAACGTTTTATTTTTTGTTTTTTTCTTAGGACCCCTCCTACTTTCAAAGCTCATAACTTTCTTATTTCTTATTCATTTAAAGTGATTTGAAGTGTTATAGGAGCGCCATTTGAAGTCCTACTAATTGCATTGGAACTTTAATAGCAAAAAAAACATAAAATGTTCTTTCTGGGTGTTTAAGAACTAGCCTCAATAGATTTTTTTTTGAGTTTTTTGACCCCCTTTACTTTGGGGGGCCATAACTTTCTCATTTCTAATCTGTTTTCAACGATTTTTAGTGTGTTAGATGCGCCAAGAGGAGAGCTTCAAGTTTTGTTTGGACACCAAAAGCAACAGAGCCCTCCCTTGGCTATTATACTTTAGTACAGTAGTTGCATCTAATGTGCAACTAGGTTAATTCATGAGGTTTGCAATGGAATGTTTTAACCCATATCCTTTGGCTTATAATTCTATTTGGCTCAATATATAACTAGGAGCAATAGTTATATTGAAACCAAATACCAAGTGCCATAAATTGGATGATTTAGATTTCATTAATTAATATTTAAAAATTTTAAAATAGGTGGGCTTTGATTGCCACGTGTCACCATATAATTGGTGTTAAAATATTGAACACGTG
>Ga0209611_10014988_pt1 | contig 10212 bp, 7 predicted proteins | sample S1TSphgellanicum_3_FD_187693 | JGI IMG/M metagenome (GOLD analysis project Ga0209611, IMG submission 187693) | Host-associated microbial communities from peat moss isolated from Minnesota, USA - S1T2_Fc - Sphagnum magellanicum MG (SPAdes) (version 2) | ecosystem: Host-associated > Plants > Peat... | reverse complement strand
GGGCTACATAGGCTAAAAAGCAAAGGTTGGGGGAGAGGGGGGGGCCACTAGACTGGGGTTGGGGGCCCAAATTTGGGGGCGGGGGGCGGCCTCAGGGGGGTTATGAAAATTTGATTGAATGTGGCAGAAGAGGCGGCGATGAAGATTTGGGGGGGGTGTCATTGTGGTCAGTGGGGGTGGTCGTAGCAGCTGGCCATTCTGTCGGACCACAGGCGGTACCGTGCGCCGTTATGCGAAAGGCCATTCTCTGCGCTGCTGCCCGCGTCTGTCCCTCTGGTCATTTAGTACATACATACGCCGCCGGCCGGCCGGAGGTGGCCCGGTCTGGCCCGGTCTGGTCTGGTCTGGTCTGGTCTGGCTGCTGATACGTGCCATGTTACCCCATGCCTTAAATATCCCAATTAGGCGTGGCGTTAACTCAGCTTGAGTTAGGTTTTAACGAGATGAATTAAGATGAGATGAGATGAGATGAGATGGGTGGACAGATGGATGAAATAACGCAGTTCTCTCTTACAGTATCATCCACCCTACACCCACCCACCTACCTCCCAGCAAGCCTACCAACCAAGGGCTAATAGAAGTCAGTCCGAGTCCCCCAGGGTGATAATCATCCGTAAGATGATTTAGCCAGATTTGGCTACATAGTAAATATGAAATACTAAAAAAAAACAGAATCCCTTCTATATTTTTGGCTACATATTGGAACTTATCATAAAAAATATGATGATTTGAAATTTTTATTTTTTTTCAAAATCTGGCGAATTCAGGCCATTTTTTTTCTATGGAAAATCCTTTGTATAGATCGAAATCATAATTTTTCAGGTCAAAATTTTGCAAAATTTCGCCCCCCACAAAAAAGAAGCACCGGAGCTTACAACCCCCCCCAATCCATGCACATGCCACACACAAAGGATTGGCTGGTTTTTATTTTATTGGCTCCGCCATTCAAGGTGGAAAGATATTCAGATGGACCTAGAAATGGGCCCAAGTTTAGTATCCCTAGATTCTAGGGTGATGTGGAGTCCACTATAAAAAACATTTCCAGTATAACTCAAGGATTCACTTGGGCTTCACCATTCTAGCCACCATGTGTTTCCACAATGTAGTATGTTGAATGATTTTCATCCATATGGATGTCATTTCCAAAGGGGTGGGCGGGGATTACTTACCCTACAATTCAATCTCTTGCCCCAGACCAATGACATAACTTGTTTGGGTACCTATTTGACAGAACATTGTGTCATTCTATGGTGGTTACTAGATATAGGTAGATGGTGGGGATACATGTGGATGATTAATAGATAGCTAACTTCAGTAATTAGCTATGAGATGGATTGTAAGTCCTAACCTGAAAGAAAAGGTGTATTCTGTCCATATTGAAAAATCCTCAATATACAAAAAGTAAGGAAGGGAGCCCATCCACAAGAAGTACAAGGGAGATAAAAAGCATAAGAACACGATCGACAAAAGAACATAACAATCAAGAGAAAAGCATAAAAACACAATCCACAAAAAGAACATAACAATCGAGATAAAAGCATAAAAACACAATCCACAAAAAGAACATAACGATGGAGATAAAAGCTTAAAAACACAATCCACAAAAGAACATAACAATCAAGATAAAAGCATAAAAACACAATCCACAAAAGAACATAACATTCAAGATAAAAGCCTAAAAACACAATCCGCAAAAGAACATAACAATCAACACACCAGTAATTCACAAATAAAATAGAAGATCATAAACTAAAAAAGGCATCATCTACTACCATAAATTGACTAGCAATAGAGGTGCACTAGCTGCGATGTATGGAAGAGAGACCAGGTTTGCTTCTCAAGCATGGCAGCACATTGAAAAATCGTAATGGCTTGTTGTTCTCAATGGGAATTTGTGTCTTGTGCTCAGCTCTTGCCTCGCATCGGGCCCTCATTCCCAGAACAACCACCTCCACCTTGGTCCTCGCCCTTGGTCCTTACCCTACACAACCCACCCTCCCCCTCTAACAATTAGAATTTCATACTGTGCTTGTTGTTTTCCCAAGATGCATTTGTATCTTGTTTTGGGAACTTTTTTTTTTTAATGAATTGGACTTTCGTTGGCATTTTGCCTAGCATTTCAAGAATGTAAAAAAAAATTAATGAAACAAAATGACATATAATAAAATTTACAAAATTTTATTTTTTGAAAAAATAAATTTTATTACAAAAAAATTATTTTGTTTTACACAAAATTATTTAATCATCGACGTTGGTAGTGCGGAGCAACTTGGAGCCCAAATAATTTCACTCTGTGCTTTTTGTTCCCAAGATGCATGTGTTTCTTCCACCAAATCTAAAAATTCCGAATTAATTTTCAAAAGTATGATATTCTGATGATAAAAATACTATGTTTGTGAACTTTTTTTTTTTTGGGTTGAAAAATAAGCAGCAAAATTATTTCTGAATGTGGAAACCAGACCCAAGAAAAAGCCCATTATCATTTGTTGACTCTTTCGCAGCCAATTACCAAAAGTGCAGAAAGTTAGTGCAGAATGAGCCATGGATCCTTAACAAAACAGTTCCAAAAGCATTACACTACACATTCTTCGATGAAAGAAGAAGATTATGGATGATTGATTAGTCTCATCTTTCTAAATTGTTCCATGAGAGCCCCAAGAAAAGACCTTTCTTTATTGAATGGAGGAAACTTTCAAACTGGTTTTTTCTTTCAATTTTGTGATGCAGCAGAAGAAGTGAGGATCCTTAGCCAAATGGGGGAATTTAACTAAAATTTTAAGAAATAAAATAATAATAATAATAATAATAATAATACTCTCTATTGCTATTGTTAGTAGAGATTTCTTTTTCCTCCCCCCCCCCCACCAAATTTCTGATGTAGCCAAAGTGGTGATCACCCATAAGAAGATTTAGTCAAATTTGGTTACGAACTAAGTTACACATACCAATTTCCATGTATGGCCTTTGCTTCAGTGGTATATGCAAAGTAATGAAATTTTTATTAAATCTTAGTATGAAATGCTGAGTTTCAGCATTTAATGCACAAGGTTCCAGAGTAATTATAGTAGTTTTACAGGTTCGAGCAGTGAAAATATATGTAGTAGCAGTAGTGAAGGCGCTCAGGAAGAAGGAAAACCAGGATGAGACTCAGTTTACCACCAAAATTGATGGTTTTCTCAGTTTCAACATTTTCTTGAGCACATTTTTATGGCATAATGTTCTGTTGATGATGATGATCATAAGCTCTTAACACGTAGTGATCAAAATGTGTGTGTGTGTGTTTTCTAACTAGTTGAATGTGCCACTCCCGGAACTTAACCCTTAAACCTTACGGAAAGCCAAATGTACACTGAAAAGTGAACCAAATTGGTCAGTTCTGGCATTTCGGGGGTTAATGTCATGGAACGGTCTCAGCCTTCCTTGCCCATTATGCCATTATGCTGGGTGCATTGTTGCCCGGCTCACCCTTAGGGGCTCACTTGGCACCTTACCCAACGTAAAGCCCCGGCTAATGGGTCAAGCAATGCATTTAATCCTTTTTTTTTTTTTTTTTTGGGGGTAAATTTTAAAAGCAACAGGCACTCCTGCCAAATATGGTGAGCTTTACTATTTTTTAAACTAGTGTGAACCTGGTGCATAATGTTCTTGCCGTACTTGTGAGAATGCTTGCTTGCCGACCGTACGAGCTTTATAAAAAGCTCCGACATGAGGGCATCACACCCACTTACTTACCTCGGGCCTCCTCTGCCCTTCGGGTCACGGGTGTAATGCGTCACTGCCGGGGCTTTCCACTATACATAATGGACAGAGGCTTGACCATTCCGTTGTACCTTTTTATTTTTTTATTTTTTTCCATGCACTCTGTGGTCACTGCACCACTCCTAATATGGTTATAATTCCCGTAAGAGGATGACATCCACTTGGATGATATTTTAGGATGAGGGAACCATTTGGGTGCCCCCGGGGGGGGGGGGGGTGGGGGGGTGTCAATGTTGTGATGTAGCCAAAGTGGCAAAGACCCACAAAAACAGATTTAGCCAAATCTGGCTACAAGCTAAATATGAAAGTAAAATCTTTTTAAAAATTTATTTTAGCATTTAAAATTTTTTAACATATATTTCTGGCTATATATATATATATATATATATAGTCAGTCAAGAAAAAAGGCTGATGAGGGAGCGGGGTTAGTCAGATTATGATGACCTCCAAGAAAGAAAATAATTGGTTTCTTGCAAAACTTGTGCCAGAAAGAAAGAAAGAATCTCTCAGAGGTCTGGCAAAACTTGAAGCATGTGCACTTTCAACCTGCAACTAACAGGAATTGCAGAAATTGTTGTAACAGGAATCATCCAACCCAGGCAAGGATATTGTGTTGAGATTCATTTATAGAGTATAGTAGTAGCTTGAGGGATTTTGGCCCCTAGGTTTTTAGGGTTTAGGGTTTAGGGTCTGAGTTTTTATATTATGAGGATTTTTGAAAGATGGGATATTTTTTTGGGCTTGTGTTGAAACTTGAGATTAGTTCTAGAGTTCTAATATCTTGAAGGATTTTTGTGGTTTCTCTTAGAGGATTTTTTTGAAGATTTTTTTTTTTTTGCATGCATGCATGCATGGTGAAAGTATTTGAGTTTCCATAATTCTTTTTTTTTCATTAAGATCCTTTTTAATAATAATGTAAATGGCAAGGCCACAGTGTGACACACCCTTTGTTGGTATAAGTGTACTCAAAAGAATCACCCAAGTACCCAACAAAAGCCCATCCTTATTTTGATACATGCATATGATTATGAGCAGTGTATTTTTGTGACAAATTTTGGGGTCATTTTCTCACACAAAAATTGGATAATTTTTGAGGGAAAAAAAATAACTTAGTGCAAATTTGATTTTTTTTAATTCTGAGAAAAAAATTCAAATTTTTTAACTAAAAATTTTGAAAGAAAAGAAAAAAAGAAAAAAAGGATTGTGAGGATAGATCAAAATTTGAAGGTCAAATTACTATTTTAAATAAGATATGAATAAATAGTTGTGCAAAGCAAAGCCCTAGTTTCGAAGGATCCATGAGTGTCATGACTCATGATAGAATCACAATACACACACACAAGTATATGGTTCTATTTGGTGAACTAACTTCCAATGGAAGTCACGTCAAGCTCATTTTAACCCCTAGTTAGTTCTCCGATTTTTCTTTCACTGGCTAATGACCAAAATTTTGAGAACCTGTAACTTGGTGTAACTTGATTACACAATTACCTAGGGGAAGGTTGGATGTAAGTAATTTCATGTGTAACTTGATTACACAATTACTTAGGGGTAAGTTGGGTGTAAGTAACTTCATGCGTAACTTGATTACATAATTACTTAGGTAATTGTTTAATGGGGTAGGTTGGATGTAGGATTCCTTATGTCATGTGCACCATGTGATGTTGTTTGCTTGTGATTAATTATGGAATCACATGGGGAAACCATGTGATGTTGTTTGCTTGTGATTAATTGTGGAATCATATGGTGAACCATGTGATGTTATTCCTTGTGATTAATTGTGGAATCACATGGGGAACCATGTGATGTTGTTCCTTGTGATTAATTGTGGAATCACATGGGGAACCATGTGATGTTGTTCCTTGTGATTAATTGTGGAATCACATGGGGAACCATGTGATGTTGTTCCTTGTGATTAATTGTGGAATCACATGGGGAACCATGTGATTTTGTTTTCTTTTGATTATTTGGGGAACCATGTGGTGGATAGGTTTTAGGAAGTTTCTTGAGTTGTTTCCTTATGGTTAGTATATAAGGAGGTGTTTGTGACCTTGAGAAACACCTTCATTTTTGTACAAAGTTATGATAGGAATACAAAGTTGTGAGAATGGAAGTTTTGATTTTGGAAAAACCTTTTGGTTTTTGAATAGTTTTGGTGTTGTTTATGTGTAGTTCATGGAAGGAGAATGGTGAGGTTCGCATAACCAGTAGTAGGTTGGGAGGATAATTTTACAACCAAAAACATAGATTTCATAACTATGTAGTAATCATACATAGTTTCGGTCCTAAACCCGCTCATGTAATACAAACCCATCTTCCTTTTGACATGGTATAATGAATCCTTCCATATGAGAATAACCAAAGGAGCTTTTGAGCCCCTAGCAATTGTCATCAATGTTTATGCGTGTTGTATTTCCAAATGGAATTTTTTCATCAAGAAACATGTCCCTTTTCACAAAAGAAGGTTCTTTGTGTATTAAGGTGTCAAATTGGGTGATAAGCATGTAGCTTAGGTCATTGTAAGTGACCTTACTTGGATTACTCAACATTTAGTTCTTTCATTGTGGAATTGCATTGTGGTTTGCAATTGAATTTCATTATGACTTACGGGTTAACCATCTTGGGAAGTGTATCTATTGCTTCAATTTAACACACAATGCAATAGAATCTTACTTGGATTACTTAATATTTAGGTGTTTTATTTTAGAGTGTTTTCATTGTTGTCTTGTATGATCGAAATTTATGATTACTTAAATTAATAGTTATGGGATTAAATGCATTTAAATGTTTCACATGTTCTTAGTTGACCTTCCTTGTAAATACACAACATTATTTATGTTGATGCCCCTAGCTAATTTCGAGTATAAATTACTTTTTCACATTTTTCTCTAAAAATTAATCCCTCTCATTAGGAGCTTGTTCCTTTCATTATAGCATGCACAACCTTCCTCTAAACCTCATGTCATGAGCTCAAGTGCATTAACTACACACATAAAAATTGATTCTTGGAGACAATATAAGTATATGTAATGTTCATGACACATGGGACTTAACCCCTAATTTTGACAAAATAGAAGTCAAAATGCAAAGGTAAGGTAAAGATTTTTACGAAGGGTTCAAAGGGGGCATGAAAGCAAATTTTGCACCAAATTCAAGACAAACTAAGTTTGATCTTGAATTTGTTGTGCCCATCACAGAACCTTGTTGCACCTCATTTTAGTGAGTTTCATTCCTTTTTGTTTTTGTGAATCACTTATGAAGTTCTTCAAGACTTGTGTAAGAAAAAAACAAAAAAAGAGTTGAGAGCATGAAACAAGTTGTGAGGGGGAGAAAAAAATAAAAATTGTTAGAGAACAAATGAAAATTTTGAAAGTAAGCATGTGAGAAAGTATGAATGGAATAGGTATATGGAAAGCGGCAACATGCAAACCAATGCAAACAAGTGAGGAGTGTGCTATCATCTTTTCTATTTGAATTCCAAAGATGTGAAGTTTAGGAGTTTTTGAATTTTGATTATAGTAAAAAATAATGTTATTAATATGATTTACTTGGGAAGTTGGGAAGATGAAGATGTATTTTACAACTATCACATGCACAACTTGAATGTTTTAAAGGTATTCTTCCTATTATTGTGATCTTTTTTCATCTTTTTGTTGCAAGTTATGAAATGGGTCAAAACCTATAACTAGGAGCCAAAGGAATTACTTTGGAAAAGGATTGCATGTCTTTTTCCCCCGAAACAATTTACATGCAAATGAATTTTTGAATGAATTTTTTTGTAACTTGTTTTTTTTTATATTTAAATATCCTTCAATGCATCAATATTTTTTATTATTCATTATTGAATAAATATGAATTTTTTAAAATGTGCAGATTCCTTATAGATTCACTGTTTCATTTTGAAAAATGATCAAAATTTTAAGTCATAAAAAAAAAAAAAATTCACATTCTTTAGTTTTTTTATAATCTAAACTATAATTTCCTTTCATATGTTATGTACATTATAACCCATTTATATGTGGTAAAAGACTTTTGAAACTCTAAAATTCTAAAGCAATTTTAAAACATTTTTTGAATTTTGAAGTTTTAAAATTCCACATTTTTAAAAGTATGAGTGTTTTTTCAATGTGTATAATATGTTTTTATCATTTATATTTTTTCAATGATTGTTTTTTAATTATATGAATCCTTTGCAAATTTGACTCTATCCGATGTAATAGATGTATATTTTCAAACGTCCTAAATTAAAATCAAATCTTAAAATTGGATCAAATGAATTTTTACCTAAGTTCTTTAACATTCATATGAGGGAAAAAGGACTAACTTGCCATGATTATTATGGTTTTAAATGGTAATAAAAAATAAATCTTTGATTTTGACAGATTATGTGTAAAATTCAACACCTTTTTTAGCTCCTAGTTATGTGTTTTGACCCAAATGGTTCAAGCTTTAATGCATGGCTAACATAACCACTCAAGCTTTTTCAATGTAAACCTCCCAAAATGCCAATGTTATAATGACACATGTTTCTCCAAAACTAAAACATAAACCTCAACTTGAATTCCAAAACTATAGCACCATGTCGCCACCTTTCCCAAATGTCATCGTCATAGGTCATATTTTACCATGTTAATTTATGAACCCCTCCATCTTGTGGTGTTTACAACAAATAAGTAAAAATGGTATAAGGTTGGGGTACTTATGAGATGGTAGGTGCTTGATATTGTCAAATGTGACAATTATTCTTACTATGTAAAGCAAATAATCAAATTTAACTGATTTTAAAAAAAAAGTGTGTGTAGTTCAAAGTTGAATGTTTAAATTGCTTTTGGATTTGTGACAATATAAATTCAACATTCATACAATTCAAAATTTATATATACAATTTTGGAATAGAATGTGTTCAATTTTCTTCTAATGGTGGTTTTTGCCCTTCTCATATGTTTTTAACGTCGTTTCTACGGTCTTATTACCCTTTCGTTTGTTCAATTTGCCATAAATGGTGGTTTAATGGCTTTTCACATATTCAATTTGCTTATGATGGTTGTCTAGTAATGCCTTTCCATGTGTTTTTAGTGCCTTTGATGTTGGTGACAATGCCTTATTTAATGATCAATTTGCATTTGATAGTAGTTTCATGCCCTTTCATTTGTTCTTAATGCTTTTATTGATGTTCTTAATGTTTTTCTATGTACTCAATTTGCCTATAATGATGTTTTAAATACCTTCCATATGATCAATTTGCCTTTGATGGTGATCTAATGTCTTTTCATTTGCTTCTAATGCTTCTATTGGTGATCTAGAGCCTTTTCATATGCTAAAATTAGCTATGATGGTGATCCAATGCCTTTTCATATGTTCAATTTGCCTATGATGGTGGTTAAATGTTTTGTCATTTGTTCTTAATGCATTTGATGTTGGTCTAATGCCTTTTCATATGTTCAATTTTCTTTTAATGGTGGTTTGATATTTTTTTATATGTTCAATTTAACTCTAATGGTGGTCTATTGCCCTCTTATTCATTCAATTTGGGTTTTATGGTGGTCTAATGTCCTCCCATATGTTCCTAATGCATTTCATAAAATGAATATTTTTTATTTTATTGTGTATCATGTGTATGAACATGAAAATAACATCAAAATGGGTGGAAGTAGCCCCCCCAAAAAGGTGGATTTGTATTAACTTAATGAGGATTTACATGCAAGTTTTTTTTTAAAATCGAATTTTAAATATATATCAAAAGTAGAGTTCAAAGACAATGAAAAAATTGGGTTTGGTGATACTTTAACACAAAATATTGAGTTAATAAATTTTAATTACATTTTTGAAGTTTGTGCAAAAAAAAATTACTTTTATTTATTACAACTTAGTTCACACATGTTTTACAAAAATAATCACTACAAAAAATAGACTTCAAATCTATTTTCATTTCAAACAAATAGGTCATAAATATATTAAAATAATTTGAAATTGAAATCCAATGCACAATAGTGAAAACCAATCTTGCATATGGTCATTCAAATGAAAACATTAAATCTACAATATTTTTATGATGAAATTATTTGTTATTTAATTTCAATTACTTGCATTCAACCTTGACAAAATAATTTTAATGTCCATTTTACTACATGTTTACACCCCATGAACTTTGTATGCATCTATTGGTGATTTAAAACAAGGTTCTATGGGTCAAAACACACTAACAAGAGCCAAAAAAGGTGTTGTGAATTTTTGAAAATTTCAAATTACATATATATATGCTTTTGTTTTGACAATTTAAATTTTTGGTAATCATTCCAAGTTTTGCTAAATGATTAATTTGAATGTTGAGGAATTCAAATTAAAAAATGGATTATAATTTTGGGTTTTCATTTTAATAAATGATTTTTGAGCTTCAATAACAATTACATAAAAAAAATCAATTTTACAAAGGACTTAAATAAAGGACTCTTT
>Ga0209611_10014986_pt1 | contig 10214 bp, 5 predicted proteins | sample S1TSphgellanicum_3_FD_187693 | JGI IMG/M metagenome (GOLD analysis project Ga0209611, IMG submission 187693) | Host-associated microbial communities from peat moss isolated from Minnesota, USA - S1T2_Fc - Sphagnum magellanicum MG (SPAdes) (version 2) | ecosystem: Host-associated > Plants > Peat... | reverse complement strand
GTTGCTCGGCCTCCATCAATTGGGTAAGCCTATCAAACTCAGAATTGTATGTTGCTCCCTACTTCTCATAGGCACTCTTGAAATGGCGACTCACTTGGGTGGCTTCCAAAGCAGCAGCAATGGTACCAAGATCTTCTCCAACTGCTTTCAGCAGGCTCTCTGAGTCCAACTACACAACATGACCCTAGGGTCCTAAGTCTTTGGCTTCCTCAAAATGAGAACCTGCACCCCTCATATATCCCAACTCCTGCACTACTACTCCCTGCAAGTGCTCCTTCAACTCCTGAACATGTTTCTGTAGCCCTTGTTTGGATTCCACATGGCTGGAAACCTTGCCTCCCAGCTGCTTGACTTGCTCCATTGTGCTCCATAAGTTCTTGATTGTCATGGCATGTGTTTGTAGCTCTTGTTTTCTTTCACATGAACAGCAACCTCACCTGTTAGCTGTCTCACTCTCTCTTCCAAGCACAGTTGCACAAGCTTGTAACCATCCAACTGCTCCAAAACTGCCCCCAACTCAGCCTCCAGACTCTTTATTACCTTCCTGAGTTGCTGAATTCATCCTCCAAGATAGCTGCTTGAATTTGTTTCTTCTCAGAAAGTCTAAGAGATGACACTCGATTCTCAACCACCCAGGTTGCTTCCTGCTGCTGCTGCAATTCCCACTGCTCCTCCACCATGTTCTTCTTCAGCTGCATTTCAAAGTCTGACATGCGACCTACCATTTGCAACTTTTCTTTCACAAAATCCATCTGCTTAGCCTCTAATGCAGCCTCTGCAGCTTCATGCTCCATTACCCAGTTTTCAGATTCCCCACTTTGGGTTAACACAATCTTTTTTTCCTCAGTTATCTGATGTGTCTCATGTTCAGTAGCTGAGATCTTCTCTATACCAGTGCTCTTCTCACTTCGAGTTAACTTCTTTTCCCAGGTCTCTGACTCCATGGTCTTACATGAGCTGCTGAGCAGCATCTTTTCTTTCTCCAATTCCTCAATGCGGAACCTTGATCAACACAGCCAACAACACAAACTCTCAGCACAGATAGACTATTTGAGGTACTGGAATTACTGAGCCACAACAGGCTTCAAATCCAATGACTAGGTTAGTTTTGACATTACACCCTGGCGGACTTGGATCTGGTGTTGCAGACAACAAAAATGTGAAGAAGTTGCAGACTCAAGACTCACATAACTCTCTATTTTGGGTACCTGCAGAGGAGAGTTCATCTTCAGCATCCTGGAGCTCTTTCTCCAGCCCTGTCAATTGTTGGACTAACACAGCATTCACCATCTCCTTGGCCAGCTCAAGGTTCCCACTAGGATTGTTTTACATGCTTGACTTTGTCAGATCACCATCTGGGATTGCAATTCTTTTGAGTGCAGCCTCACCTGCATGATCATCACCACTTTCCTTCTCCAATTCAACTTGCTTGCATCATCAGTCAAGACACCAGTTTGTAAAGTTGAGGAGGCTCATGTTCAAGATAAAGACCCATCAAGGGATGATGACAGGGGAAGAAGAAACCCTAAACCCTGAACCCAAGAATGTCAACAAAGAGAGACAAAGTTCTAGACCTCCTCTGTTGCAGCTGGGGCAAAGCATTTGCCTGCAGCTCCTCAGCCATCTGTTGTTTCTCTGCAAGTAGTTCCCAATGGGCTATTCTGCATGATCAAGGGAATTACTTCTTTCAGTTTCTCCGCATTGCTGCTGCTCAAGAGCCTTCTTGAGGTCCAGATTTTTTTTGTTTTGAGGTTCAGAAAAAACAACAGATAAGCGTGTATATTACTACTGAAGAAATGAACTGGTAGCATTTTTCTTCATATGCATTCATCTTGTGATTCAATTGCAAATGGGTGGATTCGATAAAAACAGCCTCTTGCCATTGACAATTGCCATTCTTCACCACTGCTCTCACTGTCTCTCCAAAGATACCACAGATATCACCAGCTTCTCCCAACATTGTAATGGCACCTGGCAAACAATAGGGGGAAAAAGAAAATTGCATTTTTTCACAGTTCTGCAGCAGCATTCCTAAATGCAAAAGTAAAAAAAAAAAGTTATCCTTTCCATCAGAACAATCTCATGTTTCCAAGGGTTGCCCTATCTGAATAAGCAGCAGGAGCAGGGGGGTCACAAGAAAGAATGCAACGGACCCACACCCTTGTCACATGGAAAGTGAGCTGAAAATCTTTCACCTCCTTCTTTGCCTTCTCTGGGCTTTCCTTCAGTGACTTGAACATCTTTCAGAGACACTGATATACATATATATGCTTGATTAAGGGTTTAGGACCGAATCATCTGCTGTTGTTGCTGCTGCTTAGTCTTCTTTGCTCAAGCAAGCTCTCAACTGTCTGGGTCCCTAACAAACAAACCTATCATCAGAAATACCCATGTTGATATTTCAGCATTGATTTTTGAAGTAACCATTTCCACTGACACAATCAATCTATCAATCAAATTCCAAGACAGCAACAGAACTGACTGCCTGCAAAAACTAATCCATGAGTACAAGAGAAAAAAACATCAAAAGAATGCTGCTAGTAAAAACAAGCCTTGAAGAATGTAAAAATCCTACTGATGATGATGATGATGATGCTGACGATTCAATTGACTCCAATGCTCTTAAGAAGACCTTGAAGAATGTAAAAATGCTAGCAGGCATTGCTGCTGATGATGATTGGATGATTGAATGATTTCAATGCTGCTGGTAAGACCTTGAAGAATGTAGGGGTGCTGGTGCTGGTGCTGATGATGATGAGTGCAGGATTGAAATGTTTGGGAGAAAGACAACAAAATCTCCTCCTCAAGATGAGAAAATCCTCAATACTAAGAAAAATCACAACCTTTGATCTTAATCTATCTATCTATCTATCTATTCTATCTACAACCAGGCTCATTCATTGTTGCCTCTCCTCTCCTCTCCTCCCCTGCTGCTTCTAAACGCTCTGATTGATTGATCATCAACAGAAAGCCCTGCAACAATGCCAAAAACCTTTGTGGGCTTGGAGTTTTTCTTTCTTTTGAAAAAACTCCTGCTGACTATTAGTATGCTATCTATTCTATTCTATTCTATTCTATTCTAATCTTGCCAAAGCATAAGTTTGTCCTCTCCTGTATTCAAGCAATATTCAAAAAACACTCACAATTTTTGAAAGAAAGGTTTGTTATTCTTACCATCACATCATAGTTTTCAAAACAAGTCTCACACACAATAATGTTAATTCGTGTTTGTTGTAGTGAACATAGGTGTATAATGGAATTAGTGTTTTACAATCTTGACAAATTACATCACAAATACCCCACCCATCTAGTAATTAAAATATTGTTGTTGTGGTTAAATAACATGATGGTTGTGTAGAGAACACCCATGTACACCCTTATACACCCATCATAAAGCACTGCCAAGAATTTCAGAGTGTCTTTGGAGCACACCTTATGAAGGTAAGATTCACTTTGCTACAATGGAGGGATCTTTCCTTTTTAAGGAGGAACATTTCATTTCACTCTAAAATGTTGCCACCAGTTTGGGCCCCTTGCGATGAGGTCGGTCAGGTTGTGAAGTCCTGCAAAAATATGAGTTAGAGCATCTCCACCCCCAAAGCCGTAAACAAGTCATTTATTTTAGAATAGAATACCATTCAATGATCAGTGTCCCCCACCCACAAATGTCATCAAAGGGACCATTCAAAGGCCGGTTATGTCCTTACATCTGGACGAGTAATAGTCACTATCCAAATTCATAGTAGGAATTATTTTTTAAAGGGGTTAAAATGACCACTGCAAAATGGACCATTAATAGCAGAGAGCACAGAATTTGCACTATACTGCTGCAAGATTTAATGAAAAGGGGTGTTTGCCTGTGTGGGGGTGGAGATGCTCTTACCCTATAGGGTAAACTGGCCCATCATCGATCGGTTGCCTATGAACGAACACCTATTTAGTGTGTTTTAGGGCTGGTGTTCATTCCGGTTTAAGTTGGTTTCTGTCCAAATGGACATCCATGACCAAACGTTCGGCCAAAATTCTATTGTTCTGAAAATTTTAAAATTCTGAATGCCTTTGGATAATTTATTGTTCGAGAATAAGGGGTAGAAATGCCAGCTTTAAAATGTGAGCATTTGGGATCACACACATGGTTGCTTACTTATGTTCAGTAATAGGCGTTTAAGGTAACATTAAAAAACAATGAGATGATTGTGAATTGAAGGTTTTATGCATAAAAAAATTAAGAACTATTTAGCAATTAATCCTTGGGTGAACAATAAACAAGAAAAAGACCCCCACACAAAATTAATATAGCTCAAACATTAGATACTATTGGATTAACAACCAAGTAAGTCCATTAAAAAATTTCCCTCCACAATTCCTATAATGGATTCCCACCAAAAACAAGCAACCAACAAGGCAAAAACATATTTTATATGGCTTTACACTCCTAGAATACAAGTTGTAGTTTTGAACTAAGTATGTCACAAGAAGCAAGAAATTCATTGCAAAAGTTTGAAAGTCTTTTAGATAGATTACAAAATGGGATCAATAAGGGATTAGATTGTGAGTTGGTTGCATCTAAGATCAAGGAGGTAAAAGTGAAGAGAGAAAAAGAGGTAAAAATAGTTCTTCCAACAAACGAAACTAAAGAAGAACTAGAAATAGTGATTCTAACATTTGCAATCAAATTATAACAAGCTGAAGAAGATGAAGTAGTGTAGAAAAAGGCAAAATTAAATGGCATACCAAAGTTAATGCAAAAATACATAGACAAGTATTCAAACTACATCTATCATTGTTGGGTTTAGCAGTTGTCACTCCTAAAAAGCTTATCTCATTTTAATAATGCCACTAGTTGCAAATTTCCTACTTTCTAACACAACATAGCTTGAGATATATTCCCACTACCTGCACACCCACAACCAATGTGACATTAAATTGGAAAATCTTTGTTGCATTTTGTGAACTAGTTATTTTTTGTGAAGAGGTGGAAAGTTATGCCATTGAACACTATCCAAATCTAACATACTTTTTGGAATCTTGGTTTTCATATAAAAAACATAGGTTTGTACTTTTTGTAGGACCTGGATGGACACCACCAAGTGCTTGGAGACTAAGACTAGGAGGGGTAGGGTTAAAATGAGTTTGTCAACCTGATGAGAGGCCTTGCAACAATCTACCAAAGGTGCACCATTAACAAACTACATTCTAGCACATTTAAATGTGCCAAGGAAGCGACACATCGGAGTTTTAGGTACCAATTGTGAGAACCAAAATAATCAGTATTTCCAACTTGCCACCTTAATAACACAACAAGGTTAGCAAACAATACCAACCACTAATGTAACGTAGCAACAATGCCATCTTACCACAAATACAATACAAGGTGGAAGTAGAGTTAATAAATGAGCTAATATTTCAAAGCAGGGTAAATGGATAGATCGACAATTAGAAAATGCCATGGATGTTGTGGAAAAGGGACATACATATCTAAAAAAGGATGCAAAGTATTGGAACATACCATTGAGCTCACTTTTAGATTACATGAATGGTAGGACTAGATGTAAGAAATTGGGCCCCTAAGGTCCGCTAACAAAACATGAGGATGAAACATTGGTTACTTGGATCCTTAACATGCAAAAGGCTGGATTATCTATCACCCTTCAACAATTCAAAATGAAGGTTGCTAAAATCACCCAAACTAGACCAACTTCATTTTGAAATAATGTTCCAAGAAATACTTGGTGGTTTTGGTTTAAAAAAGGGTATCCAAAAATCAACATACAACTTGCTAAAGGGCTGGAGGTTTTTAGGGTGAGAGGGTTAACTAGTCAAGCCTACCATACCTTTTATTGTAACTTGGAAAACTTGTACACACAACACAAATACCAATTAGATCACATCTAAAATTCAGATGAGATAGGTGTTCAAGTAGGGCGACAATCTAATGTTAGAGTTTTGGCCAAGTAAGGCTCAAAAAATGTTTACAACATTATACCTAAATCACGAGAGTGGCTAACTATAAAATGTGTTGTTAATGTAACAAGTACAACCTTTCTTGCCTTCTACATTTTCAAAGGTTCAAAGATGCGAGAAGACTACATAAAATTATGTAAACCAGGAACATACATGGCAATGTAGAAAAAACTTGGATGATAGTTTACCTCTTTAAACAGTGGTTTTTTTTTTTTGCAGATCTATTCCAAGGGGGGTTTTTCAAAAGAACATACATCTCTTGATCCTTGATGGGCATGGGTCACATGTCACTATACAAGCACTTGAACAAGCAACATAATTTATATTAGAGATGGTGACCTTACCTTCACATAGGTCACATGCATTGTAGCCATTACACGTCACTTATTTCAAACTCGTTAAGAATGTTTTTAAAAAAAAGGGATTCAACAATGGCAATAAATAATTATCTTGAGCTTGACAAGGTCACACCAGTTGAATGGGTGAACAAGGTTTTGTTGTAGTCTTTGAAAAAAAAAACAATAAAATCAAGGTTTAGGGTTTGCAAATTTGGCCACTAAATCCTGTAATTATGGTTGGAAAGTTTGGTCCGAGTGAGGTGTTCACTATAATAGAAAAGAAAGGAGCAAAAAATGCATATTAATAAGATGTAATAGACTTTAACAACAGTGGAAACGAGGTTGAAACTGCCATTGATTTGTCGAACATTACAAATATTTTTCAAGTAGTTCCTAATCCTATTCCTACCACATCAACAAACGCCTCTAAACTTGGTATTCCTTTCTATGTGGAGATGCCACAAAGTCCTACCACCCCAACAAATAATCAATAAGATGAGTTAGTGGTGAACTTGGATGATTGTAGCCTTGAATTAAATGTCTTAATTATTCCAAGTCAAACCCAAGGAGTTGTAGAATTGGGTGACCTATTATCCCTACCAAGATTGCCAACAAGGAGAAGACATGACAAAGATCCATTAGTGGATTATTCTAGTTCACGTGTGGTCACATTAGACTAATACTTGGCAGTGTTGAGACAAAAGGCATTGGAAAAAAAAATTGCTGATAAAATTAGGGAGCAGAAAGCAAAAAAAAAAGAGGAAAAAAAATCAAAATGGGTTGAACATACATTTACCCCAATGGATAAAGTAGCTCAAAAGAATGTTGAGAAAGAAAATAAAGTTTGATTCAACAATGCATGGTTTGTAGCAGCAGTTAGGGTTGTTGGTGAAAGATTCCACAATAATTTCAAGGTAGGGTTTATGGCCCATCCTTTGGGGGATAAGGGATTTGGCTTAAGAGTGACATCTCAACAACAAATAACAATGAGAAAACAAAGAAGGAGAAAAATGCAACTTATTGGACATGTCCAAGCCAAGTTACAACCTTCCATTCAATAATGAAAGGTAAGGGTTTGAGGTGGGTTCTAATGGCAAAGGGGAAAGAAAAAAAGATTCAGGGTTTGTGGTGAACTATAATGGTAGATAGGTGTATTAAATAATAAGGTTTAATGTTTCATTAGTTCTAGTCAAGGAGTTGACAACTGCTATTAAAGAAGAAAAGTTGGTTGTTGAGATGTGTAAACAAGACAAGAAAAAGAAAAACCAAGAGGTTTGAAAATCTGGAAAACATGACCAATCAGAGAAGATTAATATATTTCTGATCATGTAACTTGTGAACGAAGCAATTGGCGGTCCAATGGATTGAATGCCATAGACAAGTTTACTAAAACAATAGCAACTATAGCTATTTTGGTTGAATCTAACCCAAGTTTATAATGACTTGGTGTGGTGGGCAACATAAAAAACTGGTAGAGAACTGCTCTAGTTATAAAAAACCGTGAGAACATATTACATAACACTAGGATCAAGGAAGTAATAACAATGAGAAAAAATCTAAAAGCCCTAGTGTGCTACTAAAGAACAAAAGAGACTCAAAGGTCGATTAGATTAGGGTGGCAATAGGGAAGCGCAACCATAGATACAATAATTAGTTTGCATGGAAAAAAGCTTGTAGGAATCAAGATCAAGTAGAAAGTTGTAGCAAGTTTTCCAAGAGTAGGACACTATAACTACTTTTATGAAAGCCCACATTAATAGGTTGCAATTACATCATCTTGCCACCCTAGTACAACAAAGAACAACAAACATTGCAACGATAGTAATAGATTTTTAACTTGCATTCATTTCTAAGGAAACAAATGAAGAGGCAAATAGAAAAAAATGAAAAAAAACATTAAAAAAATGTGATGATGCAAGGGGTTCCAACACGATGGCGTTAGGGGTTTTAGTGCGATGGCATTCCAACATGATGGCGTAGGGGTTCTAACGCAATGGCACTCCAACACGATGGTGTAATGGGATGGCACTCCAATGCAATGGTGCTAGGGTTCTAGCACAATGGCGCTCCAACGTGATGGCGCTAAGGGTTCCAACGCAATGGCACTCTAACACGACAATGTTCCAATATGATGGTGCAACGTAATCCCTTGACTATTTGGATACAAAATCAACTTTTAGGCTCTTGAGAATAGAAGACCTTTCTCTTTCCTTTGTTGTTGTTTGGGCTTTCTGTTGCCCACTACTACTTTGAATGTGGTGATGATCCTTGACCTTCAAGTTCCCATCTCTTTCACCTTCAAGTTTTTCCTTCCCTGATACAACAAAAGTTTGCAAAAATCAGTAGTGTAGCTGAGAAGTGATTGATCCATCCAAAAATCTTATACACTTCCTTAATGCTCTACACAAGAGAATTGCAACATAATCTCTACTGGTCAAAGTGAAGAAGGGACAAGTGTCGATGGAATTGTTAGTGAAGAAGCAACATCCTTGGTAGTTGGGATTATAGTGGAAATAGTTACAAAAATTAGAATTGGCCCATTTGCAAATGGATTTGAAGAAGGGAACCCAATTGTTACAGGAGTCACTACAGTGACCTTAGGAGCTACAAGATGCATGAATGGTACCTATGCAACATCAATAGTAGAAATCAAATAAAATATAAATACAGAAACTACTGGAGCTTGGACATAATCAGTTGCAATTGATTGAAGAATAGGTGCCAGCAACAGCCCCTTGGTAGCAACTAGAGTTGATGAAGGTCAACTTGTAGCTACAAAGGCAGTTTGGTACAGATGGGGAACATCTGCACTTGCAAGTTGATGGGCAAAAAAATGGTGGATCCATACCGAGCTCGCTGAGTATTCAATTGATGTTATTGCCGTTGTTGCTTTTTGATTAGTGCAAGGACAAATCCACCACCTTTCTTCGCTGGTGGCACGTCCTCCAAGTTCCAACGTGATGGCGTTGTCTACATCAGCGCTTCAAGTTCCAAACGTTGGGTTTTAGATGTTGGAGCTCCAAAGCCAAGGAGCCGTGTGAATTGAGGTGTTGGGAGCTGCGAGAACTAAGGTTGCGATGGTGCACTAAGAATTACAGAAGCCTCTCATTGTGATGGTGCACACCTTGTAGCAGCAATGACAAACAAAAAGGGAGAGAAAGAGAAACTCTAAGAGATATGAGAAGGAGATTGAAAAATAATGTGGCGACCATCATCGCAACATTGTTCTCTCACATCTAGGGAGAGAAGGGCAGAATGGCCCATGTACCTTTTAGGCATGGGCCAAACTATTATACCTTAGGCATGCCTTTTCTCCTTCTCAAACAAAATCGAAATCATTAAAATTGGCTGGAGTGAAACAACAGCCACCAATGCACCAGTTCAGGATGAGGCCGTTCAAGCCGTTTTGGGGATGAACCAAAAACACATCCTCTTGCTTTGCCCAGGGATTTTTCAGCCCCCTTCTCTGCCCCAAAATTTTCCCCTCCTACCTACTCCCCCCCCTCCTACCTACTTCCCTCCCTCCTACCTACCTCCGCCCTCCTACCTCCTTCACCTCATTTCCTGCTCATTCCATCTCCAAAGTTTAAAAGAGCTCATGAGCTTGAGTAGCATAGAGTTTCGAGGAGATGTAGACATAAGGTTTGAGAAAGGTGGAGAGCTCAACATTGAAGGAATCTGGAGAGGAAAAAGCAAGAGGAGTGCTTCATCCCAAATGCAGAAGGGAGAAAATATTACCTTCTCTACATTATTTTTTCTTCTCTATGATCTTTTTTTCTTTGTGGTTTTTTTTTTCCTTCTGTTTGACAAGAGGTAAACTCCCTCCTTTCTTTATGTTTTTTTTTCTTTTTTTCTGTTTGAAAAGAGGTAAGTTCCCTCCTTTTTCTGCATTTTTTTTCTTCTTTATGGTTT
>Ga0209611_10014985_pt1 | contig 10214 bp, 5 predicted proteins | sample S1TSphgellanicum_3_FD_187693 | JGI IMG/M metagenome (GOLD analysis project Ga0209611, IMG submission 187693) | Host-associated microbial communities from peat moss isolated from Minnesota, USA - S1T2_Fc - Sphagnum magellanicum MG (SPAdes) (version 2) | ecosystem: Host-associated > Plants > Peat... | reverse complement strand
TATATACTATATTCATAAATCCTCCTCATAAATCTTAAATGGTACAGCAAAATCTTAGTAATGGGCTATTTCAGAGTTTTGAATTACCAAGGTCAATAGACAGGATTTGTCTGTATGTGTCTTACATAAATAAAAGACCAAATCTTTTCAGCCTTTGCTAGGTCTCTATAAAAAGGTCAACAAACAAGATGAAATTAATATTGTTTATTATGTATAAATTTTGATGTATACAACATTTGAATCTTTGGTGAGCAAATTCAAACTTTCATTGAATATCCTTTAGACTAGGACTATTTTTTCATACTACCACTATTGTTTTCACAAGGATTGTACAAGTGGTTGAGTCTTATACCAACAAATAAGGCATTAGTTATAAAGGGTCTCTGACTGGATGGATTTTAATATGGAAACAAGGAGAAAGCAAACTACCAAAAACTCATTGATTCATCCATATTACATGGGTGCATCATTGATGCATGCTCATGGAAATTTCAAATTCAAAAAAGAAGATTACTAGAGTAATTGTGATTATGCCTTAACATATTTAAATGCTTTAAATTTTGTGCCCAAAAAAACTCAAGCTTGGAAGAATTGCTAAATATTCAAAAAGATAATATAAAGGGTGCCAACCAGTGTGGGGTGGTTACAAATTTTAACAAAGGAAATTACTAGAATATTTGTCATTATGCCTTCAACATATTTAAATGTTGTAAAGTTTGTGCAAAAGAAAATCAAGCTTGGAAGAATTGCTAAATTTTCACAAAGATAATAGAAAGGGTGCCAACCAATGTGGGGTGGTTGTTTGATGTTTTCCAAAATAACAACCAATTCCAGGTATTTGAAAAAATGAAAATCATGATTCTAGGTATTGGAACAAATTCTGAATTTGTTTGTTTACTATTTACAATTTTACATCCATTTGGGACCAGAGAGTCCATGAGACGAAAGGCAAATCATGGAAGACAGATTGTCCTCTGGTACTGGCAGCATGTAACAAACTTGGCCAAGGTGACTGTGTTCATAGTCTGCATGAATTTAACAAGAGTGTTAGTGTGGGTGAGGGGCAAGGCCGAACAAAAGCGTTCCTTAACTTTTTGTGTATTTGGACAAACAAGGAATAAGTGCTCTTCATCCTCTACCTTCCTCAAGTCGCAGCCTCGACAAAGCCTCTCTGGATATGGCATGCCCTTCCATGCACCTAACACTACCTTAAGTTGCGTGTTGCCACACCGAAACTAGGCCAGAGCTTTCCACAACTAAACATAGCTCATGTCACACAAGTAGCTTTCGCTTTCATATGACATACCTTTGAAACGCAAGTATCTTGTCTGCACGTTAGTCTCAACGCGCAGTTGGTAAAGAACTTTTCAATGAAAGCCAGCCGCATATTATCCTTCACCCTTTCTACACTCAACATTAAGTGGGGAAAACCTGGAAGGGGTGGGGCCTTAGCCTCCTGGTTGGTCGGGCCTCTCACCCCGGATCTAGTACCAACCACTGCACTAACTGTAGCGCAGCTGGCTTAGCCATCCGAGCTCCCACCCATACGTTGTGCATGTTGCACCAAAATACTTGGCTCTCCGCCTAGCCCCTCACCCTTGTTGGACGGGTCAGATGTATGTGTGTTATCCTAGGAACCGTTCCCAATGGCGGTTGAACAATCCCCACTTGTAACGCACAGGCCAATTGGATCAGAGGCAGAGAACTTGCCATTTGGGGCTAATTCTTGAATAGCCATTTTTTCACGGATCTATCCCAACATTTCTTTCTCGCAGCAAGCATAGCAAGCTAGGCTTCCCATGCCTTTCCCAAGATGCGGTCTTTAGTGACCATGTTTACATGGTTATAATATAGTAGGGTTTATCCCCATGTAAAGTGTTCAAAAGGAAACTTGCTAAATTCTGCCAGTACGATGAATGTGCTGGTTGTTTTTCACACCCCGAATAGGGACTTAAGGAACCTTCGGTACACTACTTTAATAACTTATATTTTTTTGGAGTCCACCCAAACTTCACGAGCATAACTTCATGTGGAATGCACCAGTGTGTTGAACAGGTCACAACGTAGCTTAACATCCATAATATGTAATTTCGCACAACGGCAATTCAATGCAAACAATGAGCATCTGTTGGCGGCTGCTAGATGCTCCACTACATTGTCCAGGTTCGAAGTGGTCTTGAACACGATCCCCAAGTATTGGAAGGTCTGCACATGATTAATAACATCACCTTCAAACACAATCTCTTAGCATGGGTTAACAAAATTAAACACCATGACTTTTGTTTTTTTCATGTTCACTATAAGTCCACGTTCAGCACAAAATTGTTATAGCATGTTTAACTGTTGTTGCAATCCCACCTCTAACTCCGACATCAGAACGAAGTCATTTGCAAAAAGCAACAGCCATACATGCAAGTTTGTTAAGGCTGGTGCATCGCATTTTCTGCCGTTTAAGTGCCCCTCCAGGGCATCCAAATATAGCCCAAACAATAGGGGGTTGAAAGGACATCCTTACTTCACACCTTGCTGGCACCTGAATTAAAAAACCACCAATTCCGCTTATTTCAAAAAGAACCCTCGGGTTTCACAAAAGAACTAACAATTTTCAAAGCATTTATTTCACAATTTCAAATTTTTTTGAGAAGGTCAAGGTTTGTATTTTTTGAAACTAGAAAACTATAGTTATCAACCTTAAGAACCACATTGATACCCAGCAAATGAGGGTTTGGTGCCATTTCTAATAACTATCCAACATTGGTGCCAACCAGTTTTTTGGGGGATTTTTTTTAATGTAGCCTAAGTGGTGATCATCCATAGGAAGATGTAAAAATAATAGTGATGATCCTTACAAAGGTTTGTCAAATTTGGCTATAAACCATATATGAAATACAAATTTGTAATTAACTTTTTATACTTATGGTTACACACTCAAAACCCAAAAATAATCAATCTGGCAATTTTTATTCTTTTTACTTCTCACATTTGGCAATTGAAACCTTCCAGAATCACTATTATTATTTTTTGAATTTTTATTCTACTTTTGACAAAAAAATCGCTAGTAAAAAAAAGGATGGTGCAAACCTATGTGCATTGAGGACTTGGCACTTGATTAAATTGGAATAAGCTTCAAGCATCAACATAAAATTATAAAAAGCTTCAAAGCCTTTCCAAGAATGTATGTTTTATTCCAAATTTGCTCGTGAAGCCATTATTTATGGTTTTAAGTTTTAACCAATGCATGTTGCACAACTCTTGTGGTTTCTGTTAATTTTAACAAAAGAAACCAATTTTGCATCCAAACTTTTAAATGTATTATGCCCATATAAGTAATACTAGTGTGGGTTGTGCCATTGGCCCAAGTGTGGACATGATCATGCAATTGCTCCAAGCATGAACATGACCCTAATGATAGAGCCCAATTGTGAGAAAAAAATGTTTTAAGTTTTTAATGAAAATTTTAATGAAAATTACCCAAATTCAATATCTCTTTCACCTTAGGTCTAAAAATTATGAAATCACCTCCAAGAAATCTCGCTCATCAAGGGTATTCTAGCAATAGTAAACAAGATTTTGATTTTTTTTTTTCCTTTTTCTTTTTGGGTTTCAAAATTTACACCTAAAATTTCAAAAAACAAACATTGATAGTAAGAGTTTGCCTCAATTTTTTGAATAAAGTTTTTTTGATTTTATTGAACTTTCAATGAAAAAATTGTTCAATATCTAATAACACTTCCATCACAAGTCTAAAGATTAGCAAACACCCATTACACCCCTACTCATCAAGGGCTTCCAATGGTACCAAGAACGTGGCAAGGTGCACCAGGGTTTGGGAGAACTCAACATGATAAACAAAATTTATAAACTACCTTCCTTAATGGATAGATAACAAAATTCAATGAATCAAAATGCACACAACCCACATTTACTAGGTAGATGTAACTTGGTAGTTCGGAGGTTTTTTTTTAACAAAATTTTCATCACATTTCAAATTCCTTTTGAAAGCATGAATAATTTGGTCCTTGATTTGTATCCCCAATTAAAAAGCTTGAAATGCTAGTCCTAGTTCTGAATAATTTTGGGATCATGCATCAAACATGACATGCTTATAATTTTAATTCAAATTTCACTCAAACCAAATTAGGGTATTTCTTTGCCTTAAATGTATTCCTTTAACCATGACATATTTTCTAAAGTAAAATACTAATATGCAAATCCCTAGATATTGCAATGGCACAAGTATATTGTTGCATGTGGCCCTTTGTGCATATTACAAATGCCTAGTTATTCTAATTTCATTTTATTTCCTTCTTTATAAAAATTTTATTACAAAACATGTTGGGGATATGCATACATTTTCTAGAAAGCTTTGGTTAGATTTTTTGAAATTTGTACTTATCCCTTGATGACAATAAAAGGTTGTTTTAACAATATTGAAAAAAAAAGTTGCCAAACTAAGGCTTCACAAACAACTTGTTTTTGGGATGTACAAGGTGCATGAAGCAGGTACTAATTGGAGAACTATGGTGGAACTAAGTTGTTTAAAGCCTACCAGTTAACATTGAAAGAAGTAATCATCATGTTATGGTCTTTGAACCCTTTTATGGAATGGGCTTAAATTTTATGGGTATTTATATGAAATGATCAACATTTTATATTGGCAATTAAAATATTTAAGTGGCTATAAACTACACCATTAAGTGGGTGGGAGCTAAAGTTTTACAAAATAATATGACAAAAAAACACCACCAATGAAAATATCACAACTTGTTTCAATTGTGTTATTCATTTGGTTAATGATAGAAGGAGTCATTTCATTAGCTCCCTATTGAAAAAATTGCTAAAACATTTATGATAATTCATCATGAATCCACTACTTATTATCCACAAGGTAATGGCCATGCAAAGTGAGTTAATAAATTTTAAGACAAATTTTAACCAAACTTATTAATGCTAATCAAAATGATTGGGACGTAATGTTAACTATGGCTTCATAGGCCTACCAAATGGCTTATAGAATCACAACTCAACATACTCCTTATGAGTCAATATATGGGTTAATGTTGTTGTTACTCATTAAAGTTCTAATACCAACGAACTGAACAAGTGTTAAACGAAATGGAAATATGGAAAATGTTTTATTAATGCAAATGAAAGATTTGGTTTTATTGAATGAAAAACATTATTGCTAGAAAAAATATGAGTTCCATCCAATTATTATGAAAGCATCAACAAGGTCATGAAAAAAATCTCATTCTTTCAAGAAGGATAATTGGTTTTATGGCTTCCTAAAGATCCAAAAATAAGGAAAAAAAAATTTAATTTCCCTGGGCTAGACCATTCGAAGTAAAGAATTTTTTAATAACAACAATGTTCAATTAATCACATTGGGTGATGATGATGTGACAATCATTAATGTCAACAAATTGAAACCTTATCAATCCAATGAGAAAATTGTTCTATCAATTGGAGCCACTATAGTACATTGTAATAAGAAGGCATTGCCAAGAAAAGGTAGTTTTAACATACCAAGAAATATGGTGTATTCATTAAGAAGATGCCAATAGGTAATAACCATAGCCTTCGTTATTATTCGCAACAAAATAGACCTATTGATGAGTAATTTGAAGACATGTTATCTATGATAAGACAAAAAAATGATGGCATAGTCCTTTATGGTACAAGAATTTAACCAAATGGGAATTAGAAAAACAATAAATAAAATGGAATGGTTGCAACCTAGTCATTTAATGCCAAAAGAACAAGAACAATTGAAGCAAATTAAACGGCACCATGAACTATGGCAACACAATGTGCTCTATCAAAGCCACTTAAGTAAGTGGTATTGCCATAGGAAGGAAATAGAATGATAGGAAAAACAATGTTGACAATTTCAAGCATAGAGGGAAAAGTTTGATGCCACCATTTTTTAGAAGAATACAAAAGAAATATCAAAAGAAATGAATGGGAAGTTAAACATTGGAATAATTAGAGAAAAAATAAAACTTTAACTATAGAATAGTTTCGTTTGTCAATTGAATTAGAATTAAACTAGGAGACGAAAGAAGAAACACTAAACAATTCAAATGTTGATTGAAATATTTCTTTAGATCATCCTCATGTAGACACAAAAGAAAGATGGGAAAAGCTTAAGCATATTGAGAGAAAAATCTAACCTCATGATTTTAAATTGTTTATTGTCATAGAAAAACAATTACATTCAGAGTTTGAACAAAGATCATGAAAAACATTTCATCAAGGTGTGGTGGTATTGGAAGGTGAAACACCAAGGGGTAATTGAGAATTTTTTTGGAGAATGAAATCACATCAAAACATAAATTGATCAACTTGGACTTGATTATTTTTTAATGGGACTTGTACATCATCCAGTGAGATCTCCTTTTGACAATTTTTTTCATTTTTTATAATAAAGATTGTAATTACTACAAGGAGTAGTTTCTAGAGGAAATGATGTCGAAACATCAACTTGAAGGTGGTTCTCCATCAAGAAATCACATTGGAGCATTTGGAAAAGGTAAATGTTTTTACTTGTATGTATGTCACAACATGGGCTAGTGCAAAAAGTGAAATATCTTAGGTGCAAGAGGTGGGGCTAGTTGAGTTTAGGAAGCTAGATTGGTGCACCATCAATGTTGTTGCAATGAAGAAGATCATTTGTGCTTTCAAACTTTCAATTGAGAATAATACCTAGGAAAAATTTATAGTTTCTTTTGATTACAAAGCAATATGCAAAATTTTCAAATTACAAATGAAGGGGACTAATGTACTTATTAGAGAACCTTGCAATCAAAAATTAGGAAGATTGTTCGAAGGGAACAAAGAAGACCATTATGTTAAGGATGTTAAAGATGTGTAACTATTAAGGATAGGAGTCTACAACTAGTTTTAAAGTTCATTGCTCTCATAACGGTAGCTACATCTCATTAGGGAAACATTTTGTTCCATGAACTTTGGTTTTAGCCATAAAAGCTACAAAACGAGGACCAATCGATTGGGCAAAGTGGTTCACACAACAATTGCACTAGGAAATTGTTGCAATACAACACAAAGCAAGGAAGGTGGGAGACATCCTTGTAAGGCTTACTTTGATAATTGTGGTTTGATTCACGGGGAGTTGCACATAAGACAATCCATTTTTTGGTATCACAAATGTAATTTTGGGAGAGGGGGTTCCTCTAAGTTTGGTATAATATGTGTTGGGATACAATTGAAAATTATAAAAGAAACTCATCTAATTAATTTGTAACATTTGTAAAATCAAATTTGAAAATAAAATGCCATCATTTCATTAGAAGGTGGACTTTTAAAATGATGTAACATTTTTTTTCATAGTCCATAAAAATAATTATGAACTTCTATTACATAATAACATGTGTGAAGTGTTAATTTTTTCCCCATGGTATGATTGTGAGACTATTGTAATGTTAAAATAAAGGCTTATAAACAAGTTTACTATTTTAATTTATCAAGTCTTTATAAGATTGTTAATAGTTTATAAAGTCCGTGATTTATTAAAATGGAAAAATTGAGAATTATTGTTTTGTAAACCAAAAGGAAGTAGAAGATGTTAAGTGCAAAATTAGTGCATTAAACAATTTAGACTTGGGTCATTCTTCCTTCTTTGGAAAACATCCAATAGAATGTCACAATTGGTAATCCTTCAAATTTTTACTTTTCCCTTTAGCAACCTCATGTTGTGGAAGAACTTAAGGTTAATCTACAAAAGTGGTTATGATGAGAATTTTTAGGAGGTTGCCCAATTTTGTCCATGGCTTGTTCCTCCCTACCCTTCTTTCACCTTTTATTTATGACCCTTCTATTGCCATTCTTTGGACAACAAGTAAGACAACACAATCACACCAACTTGGTGAAAGCATGATTGAATGCACTAAAGTACTATCTCAAATGATAGTTTCCTTTATTTCTTTAACAAAGTACTCCACACAAGATGATATAATAATCTAATGGAATTTGAATGATAAAATCACAATTTACATTAAATCAACCTTTTAATTATAGAAGTGTTTTAGATTTGGATATTATCCATTTTACTTTTATTGTACTTTGGCCATACCATTAAATGTTTCAACAAACAACTTAATGCAACACATGGTGTTAGTACCACTAGACATTGATTTTTTGAAAAAATGAAAAATTCCACCATCTAAGACATGAATCCATATGTATCCAAACACATAAAAGTTGGGGTTTTGCAACATCATAGTAATTTGCAATAATTCATTAAAAATAAAAAATTTAAGAAATTGTCCATTGAAAAGAATACATAAAAATTTGATGTTTTGAAATAAATGTTTGAAGCTGAAATGTTATTACAACTATCCTTGAAGGAAATATGTTATTGGATTTTAGAAAATTTTAAATCCATTATTTGAAATGAATATTTTCAATTAAGAAATGTAAGGGGTTAATTTCTTCAAAAAATGCATGTCTTAGGAAAAAGATGTCAACTTTAACATTGTTCCAAGGTTTTTGTGTTTTTGTAATGTTTAAAAATACATTAGAAAAACTCCCAAAATGAATTTTGTAATGGTTGCTTTTGGTACACCCCAATGTGCTTTCACCCACCTAAAATAGGTAAGTAGATAGGTAGGTAGTAGGTTGTTAGGGTAGGTATATTTAGCCTACATAACCTGAAGTTAGGCCTTTAGGCAACTACCTACCTTGTTAGGCTTAAGTTATTAGCTTGGCTACCTAACTTAGCCTTTTAGCCTAGTTACTTTTCTAGGCCTAGCCCAAGGTTACCTACTTAAGCCTAGGCTACCTACTTAGCCTATTAAGCTTAAGCCACATTGATTGACCTTAAGGCTGAAATTACCTACCTAGTTTGACCTCCTAACTGTTACACTAAGTAGGTAGTTTAAACTTAACCTTACTTATTAGTTATTTTTGGCTTTAGCTAGGTAGTGAAGGCCTAACAAGTAAGCTAGCTAGACACATCATTATGGCTGACTTAACTAAGTTTCAAATGAATATGATTGGTTTAACCAAGCCCTAGTTGTTCAATATGGCTTATTTGACAAATCCATGGCCACCTTGATGAACCATTTTATTTATTTATCCCTCTTGACTAAATGTATGACATGACATTTGATAAAAAATGTCACCTTAACAAATAAAATTAAGAAAAAAAACCATGTGTCTTTCATGCCCCATGCCTTTCATTAAAATGGACAACCGTTTTGGTCAATGCAGAAATTTTATTCAAGTTGAAATTTTTAAAAAGCTATAATTTCTTGTAATGCGTAAAAACCTAGGAAATAAGGGTCAAATGAATGTGATATAAAACATTGGAAAGATTTTTTTGATAGCTACAACTTTGCATTTAAGAGATTTTCAATCAAAGTTCATATGTGGGAATTATGAGTTCACAAAATTGTGGGATTCATAATTGGGAAAAATTGAGAATTTTTAGAATTCCTTCTTAGGAATCACATGAATTTAAATTTGTCATTTTAATGTAACCCTTGTTGTTAGTTACAAAGTATATTATAGGAAAAAGGCGGTAGTTTTTTTCAAATTTGAGTTGTTGTGAGTTTTTTATTGCCTGTGGTTTATCCATGCACCATTTTGGTTCCAACTTTCATTAATCACCCTCATTCTTGGCTTATGTGGTTGGTCACACTTTGAACTCTCACTTGTGAGTTTATCCTAATCCCATCTTAAAGTTGCAAACCTTGTTTTTCTCTTGGAAATAGGGAATGTGCTTTAATTCGCATTATTTAGGGTTTTATTTGTTGGTTTTTGGGTGTGTATAGGATTTAGGGCACAACAAAAGAAAAGTTTACTGTAACTATAGTTCATGTCGAGATGTAATGCTGCCATTAGTGATGGGCATCGGCTGGCCGTAGCCGTGGCCAACAGTGCAGCCGCGGCTGGCCGCAGGTGTGGTTAGCTGCGGCCAAGATCTGTGACATCCGGTGGGTGCGGTCGGCTGCACGTATTAATAATTATGCAGCTGGCTACGGCTGTGGCTGAGCGGCCACGAGTAGCGGCCAGCCGTACATTAAAGCAGCCGTCATGAAACGTTTTGCCTCGGGGCAGCTTCCAAGTTCAAAGTGACTGGTGAGTGCGACTGGCACGGCCCGTGCGGACTTCTGCGCACATTCCCGGTCAATCATCTTGGCAACGCGTTTGTTTGCTGGAGTGGGTCTCGGTGTGGTTGCGTTCGCGATGTC
>Ga0209611_10014983_pt1 | contig 10216 bp, 4 predicted proteins | sample S1TSphgellanicum_3_FD_187693 | JGI IMG/M metagenome (GOLD analysis project Ga0209611, IMG submission 187693) | Host-associated microbial communities from peat moss isolated from Minnesota, USA - S1T2_Fc - Sphagnum magellanicum MG (SPAdes) (version 2) | ecosystem: Host-associated > Plants > Peat... | reverse complement strand
AAAACAACGGGTGGCTACAAGGCAAAAGAAATGCTGCAAGGTGGGTTAAGTGTTAAGACCAGGAAATATGTCAGTGACCCTAACAACACTAGGTACAATTGAAAATAATCCAGACCTAACTATCTCTAGCCTCCTTGGATTCTTATCCCTACTACCTGACAAGAAGCATGTGAGTAACTTTGCATTGAGCTTCTCACCTTTGATGCCCAACGTTTAGATGACTTCTTCTTGGAGCCCCATGTCCTTTGAAATTGAGAGAAGATGGCACTTGCGAACTGGAAACACATATTCATTGTACTCCTATCCCCCAACTAACCATAGTGGTTCCCCATGTACTCTGAACTATTCATAAGTATCTACTATTGACCTACCCAGTAGCCACCAAGTGCCTTACCCACTTACATGGGTAGTTAGTAGTTACCTAGGTATTTGAGTTTTTGATAAAAGTCAGGCAAATGCAGACCTTGTGTTTGCATGATTCATGGGTAGTAATGCTTGTCATGGCAATTGCTTGAAACTGAAATATCCACCAAAACTTGGCATGAACTCAATTTGGTGCCAAGTTGTTGCCCATTGCAAACCCATGAGCTCACATGCATGAAGCTTGTCATTCTGTGAAGCTCACATGCATGAAGGTCTTCACGGGTTCTGAGAGTTGGGAGTTTTTGTTTTCTTCTTTGTGAGTGTTTGGAATGTTTTGCTTCGTTTTTTTTGGTGAGTTTTGCAAGTCTTGTGAGAGCAAACAAGTGTTCAGTGTAGTTGTCGAATTCCTGCTACAAGAAAGTCGATCTTAGAGAGAAGGTCACCCCCACCAAAACCAAAATTTGATCCCTTATTGCAAGACTTTATGAACAACAGTAAAAAAAAAGGATGAAACCCAATAAAGCACCACTTTAAGGAGAACTCTACAATGAGGTGGAAATATATTACTTGCTCACTTACATTAGGTAGTAGTTACCTAGATAGTGTGCCCTGGAAAAAGGAGGGTTTATTGGATGGGTTACCTACAAAAGTGGAACACCTGAGGTCATCCGGGGTTTCCAATGGATGGTGCACTGGTGGGTGCTGGTTAGTTCTGGCCCAATTGGAGGGATATAATTGTTTCCATAGATATTATATGATACATGTTGAGTTGAAATCAAAGGGAAAACAAAAGGCAAGGGTGTCTGCTAGTCGTGGAATGTTGTTAATTGTTACTAAGATGAACAAAAACTCAACAAGATCCAAAAACCCATTTGAACAACAGCTGCCAAAACCATGAAAATTATGTCTCATTTAAACTTCAACTCTTAAACCTTCAGACGGTGGACCAAGTCCCAAAAAAGGGACTTTTGAGCCCAAATTTTTTTCCACACAGCTCATGAACTCTGTATAAAAGTCTATTTAAAGTACTACCTTGTTACAAAAGAATTGTTGCCCTAATTCAGATGTTTCCAAAGGCATCCTAATTATCCGCACAGTCAACCTCAGTTTGGCACTACATTTGGGCCTTCTTTTGTCCTTTCAAGTTTCATCAACCCTTTCTTGAGCTATACTCAAAGTCATCCAGATTGGGGACCAAAGTCTCTTCTCTTCAGCTCCTGTCCTCTTGGAAAACACCACCCTCAATGCTTAGTTCTGCAGAATGCAAAGCAACCCACCCTCTCTCGCCAGGCAAGGTGCACACTCTTGAAACCTGCAGACTGGAGACTGAAGACTGAAGACTTCATTTGTATGCAATCTGGTTACAAGTTAAAACATGCGATCTTTTGTTTGTGTGACCCCTGGTGAAGTACTGGAGCATACATGGTGAGGCAAAATATCAAACCAATTCTCAAACAGTCACTGTAGGCAAGTAGTACATACATGAATTATTCAAAGAGAACAGTATCTGTTTCCTCGCCTTCTCTTAACCACTTCAGATAACTCTCAAACATGAATTCCATTGAGAAACATCATCACTCGGAGTTTCATGAACATCATTGAGATTATTATATTTCAGAAAGTTCTTGAGGATCCTGATGGAAAGAATTGAGAATACCTGAGTTGAGAATACACATCAGAGTGAAAACAGATTAATGACAGAAACCGACAGCATTCAGAGAAATTTTCTAGTGCAAAAAAAAAAGCAAATGCACTTGTATCTTGAGAAATTTATTTGGAACATAATTTGTTCCTTTGCCCCCTTTGGTACCCACTTAGGGTTTTTGGCCTTCTGGCTCAGACTTGGGGGCCCTTTCTCTTTGTTCTTCTTTTCCCCCTTTGCTGGGTGCTTTGTTTAATAAAGTTTTTTACCAGGGTTTTGATGCTTTACCCTACACTTGAATACCTGAGTTTGTAAACATCCATCCATTGAGGCTCCTGACAACCAGTTAGTTCATCCTTACTAGCCTAAGTACACACATCCCAATAAGTCAGTTGTCCTGGTACATTCCACATTCCTCCACATGTGCCAAAATATAACTTCAGATCTTACTAAGGCCTAAACCGCCCTACTAGTTCCACCCCAACTTCCATGTCAAGTCATAAATGATATCTATGAAAAAAAGGACCACATTGTAAACTGACTTTACTTTGGATGCCTGAAATAGTGAATGATTAATTGAAGCAACCAAAGTTACACCCTAAAAAAGACATGTCTTTGTTAAAGTGCATGCATGATGAACTCATGTTGTGTAGGGTAGAACTGCCCATCACCAATCACTTCTTTAGATCTTCATTATCTGTGCTTCATTTTGATTGATTTGAAATGTTATGGGAGCGTTACTTCAAGCTCTAGAAATCATCTTTGAAGTGCAAATGAAAAAGAGTAATGAAAAAATAGCAAGAAGAAAAAAAAGCTTTTTTCAACTCACAAAATGTATTCTTTTTTTTTTCCCTTTTCATTTTAAATGATTTAAAGTGCTACAGGAATTGTCACCTTCAGTTTTACAAATCATCTTTGAACTCTAATAGCAACAAAGCAACATATTAAATTATTTTTGGGTGATCAGGAATGAGCTTTGTACTGTTTGATGGTTTGCTTTTTGGAGTTCTTGACCGCCTCTACTTTGGGGGGTCGTAACTTTCTCATTTTAATTTGTTTTTGACATATTTTTATCCACCAATAAAAAGGGTTCAAATTTTGCTTGAACACCAAAAGCAATGGAGCCCTCCCCTTGGATCTGGCCTAGCTTGAATGCTTAAATAATCACTCATGGGCTGTTCTACACTAGAACATTTCAAGTTTCCTCCATCTCAAATTTCTTTAGACAGGTCACCACACCTTATGCAGTCTCAGAGTAGGATTGATGTCACAAGGGTTGCACCTATGTAAAGGCCCCTGGATGAGGGCCTTACTAGAGTAAGAGCCTGCACAAGGCAATAGCTGAGGTAAAGAAAAATGTAATCAACTTTTCACGCTTGATGAGGCCCTTAGTATGTGGTGTTCCTCAAATTTGTGGCCCAAGCACTTGACTCGTTGCCTCTCAATTTAAGAATCATACAGCATCCTATCACCTTAACCTACACATGGCCTACATGAGGTTAGGCTGATAGTAGGCTAAAACGATGAGACCGAATCCTAAGAACTTCTAAGACACATTCTTTAGCTATGATGTCTATCTGCTGGTTATGCTTTTCCAGGCCTAGCTTGTTGGGTGTTTGTTGAGGTGCCGTGTATATTAAGTGTCTTTGCATGCAACAAAAAATTAAGAATCCAAAGTGTGGGCACCCAAGTCTCCCCATGGTGGGACCTCTAGGTACTTCATTCAGCTGAGCTAATGGATCTCTTTAACATTCTTTCAACAATGGAACAATTTTTGCAGACTGGGTCCAGTCTGGGGATTTCACTTTTAAAAGACATGTACACAACACAAATGAGGTATGCAGTAAGGTAGTAGATGCATAGAGTGATAAAACCTCTGACTGAACTACTCATTCCTGAGGTCTCCTTATTAAGCTTTTTACAAGTAGTTCTTCTTATTCACCGCCATATTCTGGAACCACCACACTGACATCAACATTGTAACAAAAATTGCTGTAGAATCATGATCGAATCAAGGCATCCCAGACTCAATCAAAATGTATGGACAACAGCAGTGTCGCAAAAGGCAGACTGACGTTAAAATTTTACAAGTGGAGCTTTGTTTAAAACACATATCCAGCCAAACACTGGTCCAACTCAATATTTTGCATTGGTATTGGTTCATTAGAACCTTCTCCAAAACAGGAACCTCGTTAAAACACAGAAACAACAAACACCCGTGTCAAATATACACTAGTGTTGCACTAGTATATGAGGTGTAACCTTGGTATGGGGTATTGGGATGAGTATTGATATTGAAGAACCTATGAGTTGGGTATCAGAGTGACCTGATATAATAGCAGGTATATATACCAGTGTTGGCTATCACCCATTTAAACATTGGGTGCCATCTAAGATGCCACCTAGATTTTTATGTAACACGGACTTAATGTCAAGTGTGAATGCACCATAAGTGTAATGGGGTTCTTGCATACACCCAATGCTATGTGAGTATATAAAATACTCAGTTGCTTTTTTTTTTTTACTACCTACCTACTAACAACCCACTAGCAGGTTGTTAATAGGTAGGTAGTAAAAACAGCCCTTACCTTTGTATAAGCCAATACTTACCTAGTTATTTATCTATTTTCCTACCTATTTACCTATCTATATAGGAGACCTATTTCTTACATCATTGGCTACCAAGGTGAAACCATATACTAACTCAGTTGAGGTTCATTCACAACTGCGTAATAACAGGCATCCAGTCGATGGTGAGCTGATGGGTGCTGGTTCATTGTGGCCCGAAAATAACAAGTGCAAAAACATGTAGACATGTTTTGTTTTTTTTTTCATGTCAAGTGCTACATAAATCAAACATGCATATGTGATTTTAAATGAATGAATTGAATTTGACAAATTACAAAGTATTAATGTGAATATTGGGTTCAAATCAAATTTCAAAATACATTGATTATTTACACAGCCTTATATATACCCAAAATTTGTTTACATCTGTTAATGTAAAGTGTATATCGGGATGATATATTCACATGGGTAAATGCTAGTTTAAATGTAATGAATCTGGCCATATATGGTGCCATTTACATATCAATTTCAATTTCAAGTATATACTACATAGCAATGTTCTACCCTTTTCTTTTTTCTCTTTTCTTTCTGATGAAACCTTTGGTCTCGTCTTTATCTTGATACTAGTTCTTTCAATTTCTAGAACCTCCAGTTTCAGTCATTTTCACAAAGAATTAAAAACTAATCAGATTTAAGACCACGTCTAGTTCCATTTTTTGTTACACATAACTAAACCAAAAATAAATAAAATTGTGTGTGATTGATTTGTTCAACGAGTGCACATAGTTCAAAAAATAGACTATATAATATTAATTATGTACATCCAATCAAATGCAATAACTTGTTTAAAATGCAAGGCCAATTTTTATTTTTTTCATAATTTGTACTTATCCACTTGGAGAACTTGAACTTATATAAAATAGCACATACCCCTAATTTAGATTCTAATTCGATTTTGAAAAGAGGCTAGTTGATTTATAAGGGTCCAATGATAGTATCAACAAAACTCAAAACCTTTGATCCGAAAATCTTAGAACATGGATTTAAACCTACTTTCCAAACCCTAGAACTTGACATGGACCTAAACCTACCTTCCGGACCTTAGAATTTGACTTGGACCTAAACCCAACTAAATTTTAAAACCTGCGAACATTGGCATATACATGGTTCCTATCAATTCCAAATTAAAAAATCTTGGATTGAATAGAGATTTCCATAAATTGGCGCCCGATCCTATCCCACTTTTCTATCCTCACTTTGTGCAATTGAAAGGCAAAACTCAAAAATAAAGATGAATTTTCCAAAATTATGACTATGGTTTAGTTTTATAAACTGTGAAAACCACAATTATATGCAAATGTGATTGATTGTACTTTAGTTTGTATCAAATTTGTGTATGTTGCATTTTCGTGACAAATAAGTTATTTTAGTTGTAAACTACTTTTATTTAAGTTGAAAGGATGAACATATAAATATTTTTTAATTATAATATTATGTATATGTTATTGATCTTATTTCACATGTGACATTAAATATCAAACTATGGTAGATTTCAAATGGACAAGGTGGAATAAAAAAATTATGGCTCAAGCTCCATTTCAATCAAATGAAAAATAAAAATTTAGATAATAATATTTGATTGTTGTGGTTCATTGTATTTGTGGTTACCTTTTCTTTAGGTAGAGGCAAACTTTTGTTATAAAAAATTTAAGCAATGTATTTATATTCATAGTCAAATTGCATTTCAATGAATTTTTTTGAAATGCACTTGTATTGCATTCTCCATATTGGATTGTCAATGCATTTGATTTTAGATCCATTTCATGTTTATAAATAATGATGAAATGTAATTCTGCATTATCTATCATAATCTAGCCAGTGATAATATGTGTGCAAGGTTTGCACACGTGTTGTAAGTTATAATTTAGTTGTTCAAGATTACTAAAATCAATTACCATACAGTTACATTGGAACCTATAACTAAATACCTAGTTGCAAAGGACATCAATAGACTTCATTTGTCAATGGATGAATGAAAAATTACACAAACATTAAGTTCTTTGATGGATGAATGCAAAATCATGCAACATTTTGTTTGTCAATAGACAAATAAAAAACCACGCAAGCATTATGTTCATCAATGGATGAACATGTTTAGTAGTTATTCCATAATAATCATTTAGTTCCCATTTGCAAATTGGGTGCATTATAATTATAAACAAATACTACCTTATGTTGATGTGAATTATCACACAATTTTTAATTAGTTGTGACCATTAATGTGTTTCCATTGCATTTGCAATTGCAAAAAAATTACAATGAATATCAATAGAATTTATCATTGATAGATGGATGAGAAACAATGTTAACATGACATTACAATGACCTAGTTTAAATTGGTTACATTGGAGTTACATGGTACTTGTTCTTGCACAATTGCAATTGAGTTGCACAAGTTAATGTATATGTATATGGTCACTTTTATGGTGAGTTGTGTCTATTGCAAGTCATGTAACTCATCTAATAACACTCATGTTATAAAAATATATGTTGAATTGTAATGAACTTTCAAGTGCTCAATGCAACCCAAAAATCTAGTTGCAAAGCCAAGTACAAGGTCAATTACAAATCACCTTATTTTTCATAGTGAAGATAATTTTCAATAAAATGATCTAGAATAACTAAAAACAAGGAAAAAAATCAATAATAACTTAAAGTAGATTGGCTAAAAGTGGTCTTGGGTATAATAACCCAATATGATTTAAGGTAAAATAAGTAATAATTAATTAGAATAATTTAAGGTAGATTATATTATAATAGCCAATAATGGTTTAGCGTAAAATAATTTTAAATAACATAGAACAAAATAATCTATAACAACTTTGAATAACCTAGAGTAATAAAAAAATAACCTAGGGTAAAATAATTTATGATACAATAGTTTAAAATAACCTAGAACAACCAAAGTTAACCTAGGGTAAAATAATCTATTATAATCTATAATAACTTAGGTTAGAATAACTTATAATAGACAAAATGGTCATAAAATAACCTAAAGTTAATTAACCTAGAGTAATTAAAAATAGACCAAGGTGGGATAACCTAGAATAATCAAAACTAGTGTAGGATTAAACAATTTGGAATAGACTAAAATTAAAAAATTATAATATCATAAGGTTGCCTAACCTGTAACATACATAAAATTTTAAGTGGCCTAGAAATAGCCTATCATAGCTTACAATAATCTAGGGTAGATAGATAGTTAAGTTAACTAGGTTAGGGCACATAAATAGAATAAAAATAAATGTTCATACTAATGTGATGACAAAAATTATGACACTTTGAAAAAGTGGTGCAATGATTGAAAACTCAAATTCTTAAATGTGAAGGTGTGAGGTTCAAATAGTCACACTTGCAAACTACTTAATGTGCCTAGCTAACCTACATAATTTAATTTAACCTACTTTAGACCTCTAGGTTAGCTTAATAACTTAAGTAAGGTAGGATGATTAACCTATACATAAATAAATGTTTATAATTCTGAACATTAATTACCAAGGTAGAGTAGGTAGTTTAAATAGATAAGGTACATAGATAAATAAATAATTTTTTGGATATTTTTTAAACACAAATTATAAACTTTTAAAATTGTTGCCTATATAATGTTGTCTCATTTGACAAGTAAAAAAAGCGTAGTAAAAAAAAAACTAACCAAAGGACATGTCAAAATAGTCAACGAAAGAAACTTAATCAAAATGAATGTGTTGAATCAACTTGTCCAAAAAAGCCTTTTGGGTCAAATTGGATAAGGGGGCAAAAACACCATTTTGATTAATTTTTAATAAAAAAACCTTAATTATTGTAGTGCCAAATTAAAAAGGATTAAAAAGATACAAACCAAGAAGGGAAGATACTTTAAAAATGGAGATTGTTAGGAAGTTAAGTTGTTAGTAGAATTGGTTTCTATTGCATGTGTTAAACTTAAGTTGTTTACTTGTGTTAATAGAATTGGTCTTGGACTGAAAGGATGGTGTTGGTTTTTCATTTTTTTTGTTGTGCCCAATAGCTAGATTTAAGATGTGAGGTGGTTGAAAATCTAGTGGGTTGGGCATATAAAAATATGGGATGGGATGCATTTAGAGAGGATTGAAGATTACAATGTTGAAATTTTGCATTGGATTGAAAATTATTGAAGGCCTTAATAAATGTTGATTGTTGGGTATCCCTAAGGCAAGGAAACTACATATTTTAAAATTGCAAAAATCCATTGGGGGCTAAAAGGATTTAGGCGTTAATGAAGAATGGGACAAGAGAGACAATCTTTAAACAAAATCATAACAATTATTAACCCCTTGCCACTAATCTACTTATGACTTTTGACTCTCACATTAGATTTTCACAATTCAAAATGTTGTTGATTCTTATTTTAGACAACTACAACTTTGTGGTTCACATTGAAAGAAAATTCATCAAAAAGAGGCTCAAGATTGTACTTACAATAAAGCTAATTTTAGAATGCCAAAGTCATTTTCAAGAATGACCATATCAAAAAACACTTGTTCTGTTGAGTCTCTAGAGATGTTGAACAAGGTTTGAACACAAGGCATAATGAATGCACTGATTTTTCAATTCACAAGTCCCTTCTAGCAATTCACCAAAACTAAGCCCTAATTGCACCCCAATAACACCCCTTTCACTAAACATTTTTTCTAGGCTCAAACTTGACTTATCTTCCACCATCATGTTGTGCATCATAACATAAATTACTATGATATCTTTAATAATTTGAATCTCCCAATGGTGCGATGGGTTTTTGACAATGGCCCATCACACATGTAGCACCCTTACATCCTTTCTCAACGTCCTAACGGACATATTCCGACATCATACCATAACAAAACCTCATTTCATCTTGAGGTTCATGCATAGTTTAGACAAAACAACCCTAAGGAAGGTAGATATTGATTACCAGTAAAAAATATTTTTTATATTCATGACAATTAATTTGAAACTTGATGTCATGGGACTTCCTTGTAACATATTGTTTATGAGTGGGTTCCTATCTAAGATATATGGTGTTATTCGCACCATGAAGGCCAAAAAATGCATGCCATATAAAAAACGATTGGTTTGCAATCACTTCAAGGATTATAGAGCTCTTTTGGTCCTTGTTTTGAAATTGGCCTTTCTAGGAAACAAGACAATTCTTCCCTTACAGTCATATAATCAATGGAAGAGAACATTCTTGGAAAACCCTTTCAAACATTCACTTCCATTTGCCTTTCAATTTCAACTTTAATGGGTTGATGTATATACCTGCTCTTGAAGACCTCTTAAATTACTATACAAAATTGCTTCATGCTTTCCATAGTGGTGGATTCTGCTATTCTATAATATTCATTTGTTGTATATGCTACAAGTCCATATGCCAACATAGGGATTGCAATGGTGCATTTTTGAATACTTGAAAGCCTAGCAAGTTTCTAGCAACTACCTTTTGAAGAAAAATAAAATCATGCGCAATCACAACATCAACAACCTTCAAAAACAAATAGTGTTGCATTCTAAATTGATGTCGGAAATGCAAGTTTGAACAAATAAAGGTATCTGCAAAATAGTTGGCAAAAGATTCGATCATGACCC
>Ga0209611_10014981_pt1 | contig 10217 bp, 7 predicted proteins | sample S1TSphgellanicum_3_FD_187693 | JGI IMG/M metagenome (GOLD analysis project Ga0209611, IMG submission 187693) | Host-associated microbial communities from peat moss isolated from Minnesota, USA - S1T2_Fc - Sphagnum magellanicum MG (SPAdes) (version 2) | ecosystem: Host-associated > Plants > Peat... | reverse complement strand
CTATCATTTACATATGAAGATGTGAAAGAGTGTCACCCCTTTCCAATACACAAAGTTCAACTACACATTTCATTATGATGAACATTTCCATCTTTCATAATAAGTTTGGATCTATGTCAAAACTCTCGTGACAATGGTTACGAAAGCTTTCAAAAAAATTTAATATTCTCATGCAAAAAGTTTTCACTTTAATGTCGCATGTGTCAAATCGCCCATCCTATAGCATATTCAATATGAGATTTTATCTTATGTTCTCTCATTGGCTTTTTAAAAAACAACAATAACATGTAATGGGTACACATTGCTTGAAAAAATAAACATCAATGACAAATGATGGACACACATTGGCAATAATAAAATAAATTCAAAAAGCCAAAGTAAAATTTTTAAAATACCCCAGCAAAACAAATATGCAAAATTTTACAACAAGGAATATATATATATAGATTTTACCAAAATGAATTTTGGTAGAAACACAAAAAATACTAAAACTTACATGAATTTCAATTGATTTTTTAATTTGCAAAGGTTCATACCACAAAATGTGGGAATGTTCAAATAGATCAAAAAAAATTGCAACGTAATTTGGCAATAAAATAATGTTCAACTTGAGTTTGAAAACAAAGATATTTACAAAAGATATTTTAAAATTTGAGCAAAATACTTTTAAATCATCAAATGGTGAGATTGAAAACACTTGAAACAATCATGAAGATGTCCAAAACAAAAAATAAAAATCAAAGGGTGCAAACATCTAAATCTTGTATACTATTTCAAAGTTGGTGTCATTCACACTCATAAAATTATAAAAACGTGCACTATCCTTTTAGTAGGGTCAAGCTAGTTTTATGGCAAGTCAATACCTATCTTTGTTGAATGATGCCAACCAAATTAATATTTTGGTTATGAATTTTGAAAACCCCATAATTTCTTCAAACATGGTACAAATTAAAACATTTAAAAAGTTTATCTTATAACCTTTGGGAAGAGCTTTCCAATGTTGTATCATTCATCCCATACGAGATGATTTGTCCTCTCAAATCATCAAAAAGCTAAAGTTTAGTAAAGACTTTTGTAGGCATTTTACACTAGTAGAAAAATAGTCGAAAAATGGGGTTTTTCTAGTAGTGTTAGTAAGACACTTTAATAACTTATCATTTCTTTCAAGAATATATGGATTGAACGTTTTAAATGACCATTTTACAAGCCTTGGAAAGAGTTTTTTCAAAGTCATACTAATTTTTTAAATAAAAGTTCATTTGTTTTCAAAATTTATCAAAATGATAAAGTTTAGTAAACAATTTAATAGAAATTTCAATAGACATTGCATAAGATATTAGTATTATAATAGACATCTTTAATACTTTTTTTTTATACTTTATAACTACTTTTCAATATAAAATTTCAATTATTTTCTAATTATTTTTTACATGTATTTTTTATAAATGTTTTATGTAGCTCTAGAGATTTTTTTGTAACTACTTTTTTTAAAATCAAAATCATGCCTTCAACAACCACCCCTTGCCCGTACCTTCCCCATAAAAGAAAGCCTAGGCCTTTTAGGTGTAGCAAACAAATTCTAACATCCCCTAGCCCTCCTAGAAGAAAAAAAACATGGGCCTCTTGGATGCATGTTGCATAGCCTCATAAATTGACCATAATTTATATTCATAAACGTGTTCATTGTCATTTTGGACCTAGGTTAATGGCATGGATATATAACAAAAAGCCTTATTAAGGAAGACAATAAATTAATTAGCAATCATAAATGCAAATAATACAAAAATACTATGTGATAATTATTTTTTCATTATTTTCCTTTACTCTAATTAACTTTTCTCCCAAAAAATAGGGATATCCACACACATTTGGACTTGTGATTATGCACATTTTGAACATGTAAAAGACATTCGGCCTTCATCATGTCTATCACATGTCCAAAATAGTGTACATTTCAAATCCACTTCAATACATGAACATGACATTTTAAATGGTGTAAAATGAAGATCAATTAAATGATATTACATAGAACAATTTATTTGATATGAACAACCAATGAAAATTAATCAAATTGTTTTATTAACTTTTGGAAAACCCATTATACAATGTGCATACTTATAGGTCCAAACATGTGTTAAGTAGTTATAAAAATTGATTACAAACCCTTGTCGATTGTTAACCTATTTATATGCTCACTTAACTAATGAAGGCAAAAAAATCAAAAACCCCAATTTGTAAGAAACCCTAAAAGGTGGACCACAAAAAAAATTTCAAAAGCAATAAAATATTGGTTAGCATAATTTCATTTATTTGTGTGAACTCCTAATAGGGTTGTGAAAATCCTAAGCCAATTTTTTATTGTATTAGAACATGAATAGTTGAATTGTAAGATCATGGTTACACCACAATTGTTGTGTAATTTTCTTTTGAACAATGTGTCATAATGGACATTAAAGCTTAGACATTGCATTAATTTTTTGTGATGGAATATGGGATGATGAATGGAAATTAAAAGAAAAAGTGTGATCCATGATCTATAATAAAGGTGCAATGCAAAGGATTAAGTAAAGAAAACAAAGGAACATGATATTTGGGAAGCTTTTGGAGTTTTGGTGGTGCAATCTATTTAGGGTATGGGTTGAAAAGTGGTGGCAAGTTGGGGATGTGCTATTGGTTTCTTTTTCTATAAGGAAGTTGATTATGTGTGTTTGTACCCAAATAATTATGCCCCAAAGTGCACTTGTGCGGGTGTTCATGTTGGATATTGACTAGTAATATATGAAGGTAGAATTTAATGCAAGTAAAACAAATTTGAACCACACCATGAAATTGTATCACATGTCATTGTAGTAAGGAAGTTTTTGGTTTTTTTTGTTGTTGGAATGTATGCAAATGTGTATGATTGAGGTTGCAATATTGCAATTCATTATATTCCATTATGCAAGTGTTGTAAAATGGTGACCTCCTTAATAAATTGCAATATTTCCATAGGTGATGACATGCTACAAGAAAATCAAGGGTCTAATTAAAACATTTAATCATGAATAACATGATCATAGTCAAATCAACTATGTGCAAATAATCTTATGGGCTTGTAGTGGTGTAGTTTATTTGGGGGTTTAGATTGTGTGCATTCAGTCATATGCATGTGTGACAACAATATCTCATGAGAAGGACGAGACAATGGTATTCTTAGGATGATCTTAAAGTTTTGCAAACAAGATTGGAGTGAATAGTCCAATCTATGTTTTATTGTCGTGTTAACACAAAATGAGAAGTTGTGGACATTGTTTAATGCATTTATGAGGGACATGTTATGAATTAATAATTGTTGTGATTCAAGTGGAATAAATCAATGGGAGTATAATGCACTCAATTGTTGCATAATTAATTAAGTATGTGGGTAACTATATGTCAAACAAAATATTTCCATTTGAAAGTTTCATAACGTCTAGTTTGTTTTGTGTTATAATTGAAAAACTTGAGGAAAAGTAGTCAATGTTTTTTCCCTAAAGTAACACAAGTACTATTGAAGTGGATTGAAATGTGAAGAGTTTGTTTAATTATAGTGTAAATATGCTAGAGGTTATGTTTCTTGGGTTAGGAAAAAGGACCAAAGTTTAATGCACTGTGAGAAATTACTTCTTAAAAACATTGGGCCACATTATAAGGACAAATAAACAACAAAGATGCATCTTGATTAATTATGACAAAAAAAATTCCCTAGATTTATTCACTTGATAATAGATTTGAGGGTTGAAATTAATTTTATGTACATAATAACCTTTTTTGAGTTTTGGGTTTTGAGTTTTGAGTCTTTAGTAAATTGAATATGTATTTAACAATCTTGTAGGATTGAATGTAGTATGTATAAATAGATGCATTCATAAGGTTTTTTTGACATAAACAACTTTTATTAAATCATATAATTCACATTCATTTAAATTGGTAATTCTAAGACATTGAACTAAATTTGTGATTAATACACATGGACACATGAAGAGTTCCTATATGAACATTTGATAACTCAAAGTCATGTGAACATGATTATAATCATGTGAATATAACAATAGTTGAAAACCCTAGAAGTGAGATTTTTTAACAAATCAAATAATTACACAACATTAGTCCAAACTAATGTTGGGTAGGTAAAAATTAGTGTTGGATGGGTATTAAAAAATGATAAAATATTAAATAGCATTTCAAGTCAAATTTTAAATTGCATACTTTCAAGTATTACCTAAAGTTATACCTCGTTTGAAACTTGTTCACTAGTTTTCATTAGACTCCAAAACAATCATTTGAAATTTTGTCCTTATTTTTTTATAAATTGATACTTTATTAGGATATTAAAAAATACCAAGGCCAAGGTTTTAAATTATGTCCTATACATTAATTAGTGAATTCAATAATCATTTTGAAGTTAAATGTCTTCAAACCTCTATGAATGTGTAGAATGCAAACATATAAATATCAATCTACAAAAATGCATAAGAATGACCTTGAGGTATGGTGAATGGTAGTTGTAAGGCTATGTCCTCAACTTTGTGGGTTGTTATGTTGTTGGGGTATAGCATGGTAAATGTTTTTGAGTATTTTCATCTTAAAACAAAAATTATTAACTTTTTGGTTTTTGTGAATATAATTGTGAGATCCTTGGATTTTGTGTGTGAAGATGTATCATACATTCATGATTTATTTAACATCGAAAGGAGAAGAAGTTTTGCAATGTTTACTTAAATTTGTCATCTTATGGTTGAATCTTGCATGCATGTTCATTTTTCCACATTTTTTGTAATATTTATATTAATAATAAAAATCAAATGTTTGAAATAAGATAGTTTTTGAAATTTGATATGTAAAAAATACCTTTGAATAGTTGCAAGTTTGAAATGTGTGAGACCCAACACTTTGAAACAGAGGTGAAAATATTTTTCCCAAAATTTTGAAACCATGTTTGGGTTTTTTGAAAGTTAATTTTAAAAAAAAAAAAAAAAAACTAGGGTCATTCATGTAAACTCTTCTAAAATCCAAACCCAATAAGTTTTAAGAAAAACCTAAGAACCATCTAACATTGGTAAAAATTACCAAATTTTGAATCCAATCAATACTAACCATATTGATATTAAATTTAGTTTTTGGAATTAAAACTTGATTTTACTTTTCAAAAAACCCATAACCAAACTTTTGGTTACATTTTGGTGTGGAACCATAATTGGAATAGAGATTTTTGAAAGAAATGTTTTGAAAAATATATAATAAAAAATAAAAATTAACAAAAGGTTAATTATGAACACTAGTAAAAACTCACCATTTTGCAATTAATCCCTACAACTAAAAATTAGTTGTAGGGTACATTTGCAAAAAAAATCTTCATAGTCGCATTGGACAAATCACGTGTGACATTAGTCACAACCAATTGGGAATTTTGAATGATTTATTTTTTTAATGAAATACACCTCCATCCTTTGATTAATAATATATGTATTATCACTTGTGAAAAAGATGCGAGTTTTTTTGTTAAACAATGGGAACAAGCGATGTGTTGCCACATGTCCCAACTTTTAATAATTTCAAATAATTTTATTATAATTTTGAAATAATCTAAAACATTTAATTTTTGTGCTTGAATGGTTTTAGATTGTGACACGTGGTGTAATAAAATTTTGCCATGTGCCATATCAATTGAATTTGTTTAAAACAAATTTGAATCAATATTTATGTATATGGGTCAAACTAGGTATGTACCTACCTACCTACCAACGCAGCTAGATAAATAGGTAGGTAGAACCTACATACCCATCTACTTAAGTTAAATGCTTATTTAAGGAGGGAAAAATACCTACGGTAAGTAGGTAAGTCAGTTAGGGAAGTAGGTAAGTTAAATGTAAATACATGAATTATTTTATTTTATTTTGGGTTAAGCTTTTCTTATTGGTTCATCCCATATCCCCATGGTTTTTAATATGAAAATGTGAAACAAAACATTTTGTTTATGTATTTTTCAAAATGAAAATGAAAGCCAAAACATATGAGATAAACTTTTTAGTTGTAAAACATTTGTGACTAAACATTTTTAGTTGTAAACTATTTACAACTAAAAAATTTATCCAATCTTTTTATCTTTATTTTAAATTTTAAATTATATAATTAAATGAATAAATGAATACTTAATTAAATCTATTATTAAACATTATTAAAATTATTATATTTACTAATTAATTTTAAAAATAAAAATGTAGTTCATTAATTTATTATAATGTAGTAATAATTAATAATTGATTACTTATAATAACAATAATAATAATACTATTAATAATGTGATTTGTAACTAAATTAGGTTAACTATCTTTTATTTGAATTATTATTAATATTTCAATTTTTATAGCTCTTGTAAAATTATACATATCAATATTTAATAATAATAATATCAAGATGAATAATGGTTTTAATTTCAGGAATTATATTTATATATATCATACTAATATCATCATCATCATCATCATCGTTATTATGTAATAATATATTATTATTTCCTAATTTTAATCAAAGATAATATTGAAAATTAATTTGTTATTATAAGGTAAGTAATGAAAATATTTTATATAACATAATAATAACAACAATAATAATAATCGTCGTTTGTAATAATTTTAGGAAGTATAATAAAATAGCTTGGATAAATTTATAATATGGTCGCAATATATTTAATAAATATCTTGTATAAAACGATAATATAATTACAAAATATACACCTAGTGTAACCATAATATTGAGGCCATTGAATGTTAACAATAATCTTTGAATAAATATGTAATATGGTCATTCATATACATTTGAAGTATACATTTGTAAATATTAATATACCCAACTATACCTTTTAAAATACATAAAACACACTATTGTATATTTATAAGGCTATGACTAAATTGGTCACATTTGTAGCTAATGGGACATAAGTTGTTGTTCTTGAATGAAAACGAAACTAAATCTTGTTCACATGGAAGGATGAAAACCAAAATAGTCACAAACTAGTGGAAATGTAGTTGCAAATTTGATTAACACAATAAATAATTGTAAAACTATTCAAACATAGTCACAAATGATTAATAATCAATGTAATCACAAATAAAATGGTTAGATATTGGCCAATGTCTACTAATGCCCCCCCCCTCCCCCCTCCCACCAATATAACAAAACCTACAAATAAAATTTTAAACAAAATTTTAATATCAATATGTTAGAAATATTTTTTCATTAATGAATCAAAGTTAGGGGTTAAAGTTTATAATACCATAGTATTTGAACGATTTTGGCATAAATTAAATTATTTTTTGTTTTGCCAAATTTTTGAATTTTTTTATATTACTAGTGCTATTTTTTAAAATAAAATTAGGAATCTACAAGATTTTAAGTATTAGGTTTGAATTGTCGACTTTAAATATTCAAAATTTAAGATTGAAACAATCTAAACACATTGGCGTATCCCATAAAAAAAAAATTTAATGTGTTTTTTATTAATTATAAGTATTACTTGTTGAAAAAAAATTAATTAAAAAATCAAGTGCTGAAGTTAAAATTAAAAATTAAATTAATTATTCAACAATTTGTTGCATAATTCAAGGAGTTTGATATTTCAAATCAACTAAACAACAATCTATTTATGGGGAGGACAAACCTATATTACGCCCCCATCCAAACTATATAGATTGTTCACATGGTAATCAAGTCATCCATTACAAGAATCCACACCTTACAATAAAAATCTAATTTGCACCACCTTTTGCAACATTTTAATCATCCAATATAGCGACAATCATTGTTGATTTTCCATTGTTATGAAATAAAAACAATGTGATCTATTCAAAACATCGTAGCCATATGGATTCCACATAATTTGATTAATGCATTGTGAAATTTACACCATCCAAAATTTAATTGTTATATTAAGTGTCACGCACACCACCATCACCCGTCGCTTACATCATCATTTGCATCATCATTTGCACGAATATAGTTGCCTACATAATTGCTTGCATCACTATTAATTATTAGTTAACTTTTAGTTCACTATTAGTTAAAAAGCTTCTTAAAAAGCTTCCTTGGTTGGTGCACATGGAAGTTTCTATAAAAAAATTCTTGACCTAGGTCCCCAATGGGGTATAAATAGGGGTAGGACCTCCCATTACCTTTAATATGTTCACCATTAGTTTTGGGTACATTTTCTTGTTTTAATTTTTGCTTTCATACGTTATCAGAATAAAATTATGTTTGAATCGTCTTTTAACATATATTGTGTTTTTGCCTTGTGTCTTTGTGTTTCCAGTCTTGGATTAAATTTAGGATTGCATTTCTTGTGATTTGTTTTCCTTACTATGGTTCTGGCTTAGTTCGTATTTTTATAGTTTTTTGTGCCCATGACACAATGATGGAATAATGTTTATATATTTTCAACATTAATCAAACTAATTAATGTTACCTTGATATATGGATGGCTTTTTATATTAAAGATATTGGATTTGATTGGTTTAAACAAGTCTCATTTAAAATTTACTTAAGGGATGGTAATGTATTTACGACCATTGGATTACTTATTTTTGGTGAATTCAAACCATTCAATTTTGAATATGAAGGTTTTTTCATTACGTGTTTTTTTTTCCAACGCACAACATGTTCAAAATTTGGAATTTTTTGTGAAACATCCATTTTTTAAGTGTTTTTTTGAGCTAATTTGCAAATATTGTTTTAATCGTCTATGCACACTTTACTTATAAAGCTTCACAATTATTTTTCACAATAATAATCAATTTTAAGTCTTTCAACTTTTCGTTAACATGATTGAATGTGTTTTTTATTTTGGTTTATTGTCATTTCTTACAACCTCCCATTGTTTCACATTTTTTTTTTCATTTTTTTCGACAAGCTTCTTTCAACCTTTCAAGCTTTATCATTTGTTTATATGTGGTTTTATTTATTTTTGGAACTTCCTTCTTAAAATACATTAAGTTAGTTTAATTTCTATATTGATGATATATTTTTATTGAATGTAGCCTACATAATGCATTGAACAAGTTTTACACATTGGATGATGTTGTTAATTTGAATGGTAATGCTTTGTTTTTGTCCTATAACAACAAAATAATTACTAGGAGTTGTAATTACAAATAATAATATTATGGCTTGGGGTAATAATATGGATAAAAATGGGGAATAAAGTAATGAATTTCATGGGCCTTACAAGGATAATATTTTGATTAAAGGCATAAGGGTTTATTATGAATAATTTAAATAACTATTTCAAATTAGTAATAATGAGAGGTCAAGTATGTAGATTTAACCAAATCTTAAACCTCAAATAATGTAAAACCTATCCATAGAAAAATGAAAAGTTATAAGATAAAGATTTGATCTTAGGTGTGCACATGTGATCATATTCCAAAAGAATGTAAGGTCTGATGTTAGGAATTATGTGAATGACAAGTATTACAATGTTGTGTTGAAGTATGTTTGATAATCTACCTATGTGCTAGAAAGGATTAATAAAAAAATAACCTTCGTGATTTCAAACCCCCCTTCAGGTTATAGTCCCAATCCTTGTTGCAATGCTTATATTAATATTTTTCTTACATTTATATTTTATCATATTTATAATTTATAACAATTTTATGAATAAATATGTGTATGGCATCCTAAATTCATGTTTATTTATCTTTTTTACAATTCGAAACTATTATTGCACTTTTTTTATTTTTTTATTTTAGAGTAACTTTTAGTGATATAATATTTTTTCCTTACAAATTTTCAAGTAATGGATGAAGAAGTTAAACACTTTTCCTTGATAATCCCCATCATACTTTGAGATTTCTTACAACACATTGTCGAGATTGTCTTAATCCCTTGATGTCACCAAGCTTTGGCAATATGTGGTGCAACATTAATTCCAAAAAACATACTTTACATCCATGCTCCGATTCATGTGTCCTCATGCACAATAAATCTTCTCATAACAAAAGCTAATCACCAATTACTTTGAACAATGAAATATTGCAAGATTCTTAACGACCAAGCCTTGTTAAATAAAACATGGAAGAATTTCAAACAGTTCTTAAACTCGAGGATCAAATGCCTCTCACAAGACATTTAAATTGAAAATAGTCGCTTCCAATGCAACAATTACAAAAGGATATGATAAATAAAAGAGAGAAAGCTCTCCAAAG
>Ga0209611_10014978_pt1 | contig 10221 bp, 6 predicted proteins | sample S1TSphgellanicum_3_FD_187693 | JGI IMG/M metagenome (GOLD analysis project Ga0209611, IMG submission 187693) | Host-associated microbial communities from peat moss isolated from Minnesota, USA - S1T2_Fc - Sphagnum magellanicum MG (SPAdes) (version 2) | ecosystem: Host-associated > Plants > Peat... | reverse complement strand
ACGTTGGTTTATCTTCCTAGCTGATTCCGATTTTGAGATTCAATATTAGCCCAGCACCTAGCAAGCGAAGGTTGACACGCTATCTCGCCGCTCAGAATATGAGCTTCGAGCGAGGGATGAGGCCTACGGCCAGCTAACCCAGACCTTACTCAAACTCGAGCAATTCGAGTTGCAACAATAATTAGCAACCTCCCAGATTCATACCTTGTCAAAGACATCAAGATGGCAATTGAGGAAGATACCTAGGCTACCAACATCAAGAAGGAACTCCAGGAACGACCAAGGAACCCAAATCGTGATGATCTGGATCAGTTTGAGCAGCAAGACGGACTTCTCTTTTGAAACAACCTAATTTATGTACCCAAAGGACCTATACGCCTAAAGATCCTGAGAGAATGCCACGACAACACCCTGGCCGGTCACTTCAGAATGGCACGAACTCACGAACTAATGTCAAGGAATTATTGGTGGCCCAAGATGAACAGGCTGCTATGAGAGTATGTCAAGTCTTGTGATACATGTGCTCAATCCAAGGCTCCTAAGCATCGCCCGTTTGGACTCCTATAGCCCTTGCCGATTCCTCGCTGACCTTGGGGATCTATTGCAATGGACTTCATCACGGACCTCCCTATTGTCAAAGCCTAGAACTCAATACTGGTTGTGGTCGATCGTCTCACCAAAATGGCCCATTTCACCCCTTGTTCCAAATTGATCACGGCAAAAGAGATAGTTCAGTCAATTTTGGACGGGATTGTTCGACTGCATGGACTCCCCGAGGAAATTGTGTCTAACAAAGGCCCTCAGTTTGCATCCAAGTTATGGGGGCGTCTATTCGAGCTCCTTGGAGTTAACATTTGGCTATCCTTAGCTTTCCACCCCAAGACAGATGGATAAACCGAACGGACAAACCAGACACTTGAACAATATTTTCGCTGCATTGTGAGCTACCAACAGGACGATTGGTTGGCCCTGCTATCTCAAGCAAAATTTGCTTATAACAACACAACGCATGCATCGACCGGTATCAGTCCGTTATTTGCCAATTACGGCTTTCATCCCAAGTTCAGCCTTCAAATTCCTGGAGACTCGGTAAACCCCTCGGCTGAAGAAAGGGCCACGAGGCTTGGACAGGTTGAACAGGACCTTATGGCAGAACTCAAGCTAACACAAGAGTGGCAAAAGAAACAAGCAGACCGTCGACGCAAGGACTATCCAAACTTCAAGGTTGGAGATAAGGTCTGGCTTCTCAGAAAGAACATTGTTACCATTCGCCCATGTGCCAAGTTGGATTACAAGCGCCTTGGACCTTTCAAAATTGCCAAACTTGTTGGTCTAGTGGCTTGCCACTTAGAGCTTCCACCCCAGTTCAAAATCCACAATGTTTTCCATGTCTCCTTGCTTGAGCCCTATCATGAAAACCAGATCCCAAAACGTCATTGAGAACCCCTAGCTCTAATCAAAAAGAGTTTGAAGTTCAGGAGGTCTTAGACTCCAAGAGGATTCGTGGAAAGCTCCTGTACCTTGTCTTTTGGCGAGGCTACCCTCCTTCTGAAGCTACTTGGGAGCCTATTGAAAACCTAGTTCATGCCTAAGACTTAGTTAATTGGTTCCACCAACAGTATCCTTACAAACTGGCTCCATCTAGAAGATGTCGCTTGAGGAGGGGATAATGTCATGGCCTGGATCCGATAACACAAAAGCAGGGTACAACAGTGCTGCCATGTCTCACCAATGTAGCAGTGCAGCCACATCTCCAAAGTGGTTGCACTCAGTGCTGCCATGTCTCAGCATTGTAACAGTGCAGCCACGTCTCCAAAGTGGTTGTAGTCAGTGCTGCCATGTCTTAGCGTTGCAGCAATACAACCACGTCTCCAAAGTACAGCAGTGTAACCACGACTCCGCAATGCAGCCACGTCTCGGCATCTCAAGATAGGATGGTTCAAGGTTATAAAAGGAGATGGTCTAGGGGACAGCCCTTTAACAAACCAACACCAGTTGATGGATCAATAGAGCTTTTAGTCTTCTAGTATTGTCCTATCTTGTCTTGTCTTGTCTTGTATTTCCCTGCTTGGTTGTAGCCATGTTTCCTTGCCTTGCCTCACATTAGTCCGGTCCATAATATTAGTAGTAGACTCATTACACCACATGTCTTCCAACTCTTACTTTCCTACCAAATGTATGTCAACAATCCCTCTATGACATATTTTGGAGATGAATGCATTGATTTTTTCAATGATCAGATGTTGCTACTTTTTGTCAAACCCTAATAGCCCCAACAAATCGTGTTGGCATTCTTGCATATCTTCAATGCATTCATGGATTTTGCGGAAACATGTATAGTCGTAATCAACATCCTTAACTGCAATTGTTAGGTGGACAAAATGACCCAATTCACAATAATAATGCAATATGTTTTGTTGGGTTAGTCCACGAGTAAGGTGAGCCACTAGATGCAACCTCCCAAATGTAATTCCACAAAACAATTTTAGTGCCCTCATTATATGGGGGCATTCCAATTCAAAGGAAAAGGGATTGCTTTCACTTTGCAATTCTACCAAAATGTTCTGCAACTCCTCCTTCATGTGGAGCCGTGGGCATTGTAGACTTGTTTACAGGGGTAACACTTCAAAACATTATATAATGGTGACCACCCCCACTATTCCTTCTCTTATGTAGCCCTCATCCGTAGGCAACAGAACATACAAAAATAAACATTGAAACTTGAAGATCCATTCACTAGTGTTTGAATTTTAACTAATACAACACCAATTGATAATCTATAACAGAAATTCAAAACACTAGGAATCTATGTATCTTCAACTTATGCTTAAACCACACATGATGAAACAATAACACCTAATTATTAATTCGGACTGTGTTTGGGAAAAGAACCTGGAGTTCAAATCCTATGGAATTATTCTGCAACATATTCATTTTTTTTTTCTAAAGGGTCAAGTTGGCAACTACTTTGTTTGCCTCGTAATCATTATTCAACTTCAAATATTGAAAGTAATCTTTGAATGTTTTGATTTCTCGGAATCTCTCCATAGTCATAGTGTGAGGCGACTTTCCGTCCCTCTACTCCCGATTCTACAAGGTGACTATGCTTGAAAGCACAAATGCTACCGATGAAGGAAAAATACAAGTGTATTTCAAAATGCTAACTTGCGTTTATAGTTGAAATTAAGTAGCTTGCTTCCTATGCATCATTTGTGATCAAAACTGATAGATATATTTTTCAAGCTCGCACACTCCACATTCTAGGACTTTCAAATGTCATTCATTTAAACTAATGTTTAAGGACTCAACACCATGTCCAACATAGCTGCAAACCATTAGTCACTTGAAATATTATTTCTAATGCACAGGTTATTCAAATCTGGCTTGCCATAGCTCATTAGAAAGCTAACTATGAGGCACATCTTGCTACGAAATCCTAAACTTTCCGGTTAAACTAGCAATAAGTTATGCTACGAAACCCGAGAGGGATTTACAAAGGTGATAATTCAACTTGGTTGTAAACCACCAGTCATTTGAAATATTATTTCTAACACATAGGTTATTCAAATCCAGTTTGCTTTAGCTCATTAGAAAGTTAACTACAAGGCGTAACTTGTTACTAAATCTTAAGCTTTGTAGCTAAACCAGTAAGGAGTTATACTACCAAACCCAAGAGGGTTTATGAGATCTTTTTTAAAGTTCCAACTTCCCAATACTATCACTACTCACTTCCATTCCTCCAAAACTATTACAAGATTTCCATTTTACTTTCCTTCTTTTTCCCACCTCCCAAGACTAATCATTTTTTTCCTCCTCAAGAAACTTGTGGGAATAAGTATTCGAGATTGAATTGAAAATTATGTCCGGGGAAAGAGAGAGCACCCAATGATCCGAATCCGCCTTTTAAAGAGAAGGAGAAGGGAAGTGAAGGTAGGTTCAAAGCTTGATGGCTAATGGAAGGTTCCATGCTTGGTGGCCAATGGAATGTTCCAAGCTTGGTGGCCAATGGAAAGTTCCAAGTTTGGTGGCCAATGGAAAGTGAAAGAAAACACCTTTTCACCTCTTCTCATTTTCCCCCCAATAAACTTTACTTAAACCTTCAATTTTTTCCTTTGACCTATGGTTTTACTTTACCATGGTTCTAGGCCGTTACTCCCGCCTTTCTTTCCTTTTCCTCAATCTATAAATTACGATGGCGCACTTCAATGTAACAAGTTTTTCACACCTTCATTGTTAATTTCATTTTGATTGAAGATCTGACCTTTTTCCTTCCCTTGAAATTATGGCATCACACATGGTCAGTGTCGCAACCCCACTTTGAGGGAAGTGTGAGGTCGCCACTCACACTCCCGAAAATGGGACTTGAGACTCCTCTAGGACTCCCAAAAATTCAGAACACGATTATAGGGGTCAGAACACCTTGAATCAAAGTGTTCTTAATACCGGTAAAAAGGTCTTAAAGTCTAGATGTCCAAAATGGCCTCGCATGAGCCATTCGGACATCTGTAGCACAAGTTATGGTCGAAAGAAGGGCCAGGAGTCAAACTGGCAATTTGACTCCCGACCACTAAAAGTTGGGAATCGACCCGATTCCGGTGTGTGCAGGTAGAGTGCGACACATTGTTGGAAAGATCTCAAAGAGAGCTATAGGTTTGTTTTAGACCTCGTCCCAATCGGAGGTTGGAGGGAGAAGTTATGAATGCCCAAAGTCCCAAGAGTCCAAATCGGGACAGTTTCGGGACTCCACTTTGGGAGTCTCGGGAAAAAGTGTCATTTGGATGCAAGTGCAGTGGTAAGACGCAAAGAATATTATATGGGGGAAGGTGGTGGCTTCCCTCGAATCCGGGCCGCGGTGAATCAAGTGAGTCCAAGGTTGCCCATGGCTTGTCCCAACACCAAAAGTGTTCCGAATGAGCATTAACCAACTTGTTGGTTAGTTTTGGATGCAAAACTGAATAACTAAATAGCTTGTCCCTCTTCCTAGTCTAATCCCGAAACTTTCAGCATGCCCCTCTTACCCCCTTTAGTGCTGGAAGCTAGGAGCATGCCTCGAGTCCCCCACTTTTGTAACTTGAGTGATTTAACCCCAACTTGGGGCTAACTAGGGACTTGGGAGCGCGTCAATCACATCTTACGGGCCCTAGGCTGCACAAACGAATGAAGAACTGCCTCCGAAGTCATCTTTAAATTTGACCCTAACAAAGCACCCTCATGATGAAAAACCCAAACCTTAAGAGATGCGTGTTCGTCTTGAAGTTAAACCCCCTCAAGCCTGGTACTATCGTATTTCTCCAAACTTTCGCACCCTGGTGATCTTGTTGCAAGTCGACCCTGCTTCTGGTGATGAACATGAGATCGTTTGTGAAGGTTATTACGAAACTGAAAATATTTTTATCTTTGCATGGTCTTTAGTTCCCGACATTGGACATTATCGTTGGTTGCATGGTCTGATTCGTCGACTACCTCCTAATAATAAGGCAGATTACCTAGTTCGCACCATCCGAAGCATCCTAAATTTCCTATAGTTATGAACTATCATTATGGCATAACCTAAGATTTCACATGTACTTGCAGCTCCTTGTTGAGCTCATTCACTACCTAAATAAATGTTTCAGTTATTATGAGACTCATGTTTCCATTGGCACACTATTATACTATATATTTAATCGTTTAGTTGTCACGGATTAACCTTATGTTCAACGGCTTGAAGATTGTTCTATTTCTATTACGCCTTTCATTATCATCCCTGCAACTCCTTGTTGAGCTCATTCATTACTTAAATAAATGTTTTAGTTATTATGAGACTCATGTTGCCATTGGCACACTATTATACTATCTATTTAATCGTTGAATTGTCACATATTAACCTTATGTTCAATGGCTTGAAGATTATTTTATCTCTATTAGACCTTTCATTAACATCCATTTAACTACTTCAAGAATTTTTAACATCCTCGTTATTCATTAAATAAGAACAAGACCAATGTTGCACTAAACATCGCGAATTCTAGTGTCTATTTCAACCCCCAACCCTTTAAAAATTTCTCACCCTTAATTACGCAACAAAGTTCTCAAAACTATGGTCACTAACTTTTTATTGAAAAAAAAAACTAACCCAACACCTTAATCACCAATAACGCATTTCATAAAAACGAAACAACCTTTCCACGCACCAAGTGCATTCATCATTCCCTATGAAGTTGCTAAAAACCCCTTAATAACCTTACCCTATTCAAATAACCCTGACGCAACTCTTAAAAATTGAGACTACCACACATGGTTATGTTAGTATGGTTCACACATAGCTCCCCCCCAATCTAATGTCCATGCATTTAATGACTTAACAATTTTTGTTATTTTAATAGTCCTTTCATTTCTTCTTTCTTTCTGCATGATGACAATCAAAAGTTAATAACACCATTGTAAACTTAAATTAAATAATAGAACATGGTGTAGGGATGGCCGAAAACTAGAACAATATGCTGGGAAGATACTTAAAAGAAGGTACAAGAACCATTCCCCAAATGTAACAACAAGATCATTGCATAAAGTGCCCTCTATTTCCATCTTCATGAGGCATGACATGCATTCCTTAGGTTCTTCCAAAACTTGCTTGCTCATAATAATGTTAGTTTCCAAAAGCAAAATATACAATCTAATCATTTTTTACAATTGTTGGAAATGGAAATAACTCACACTAGTAGAAATTGGCCAAAATGTAACCATTATATTTGTGATTACATGTGACTATTAGTTATCTGCAACTACATTTGGACATTTTTGCATCTATTTCTTATGTTGGTCATATTTGTGATTACAATGTAATTAATTTGTGATTATTTTGGTGTTCATCCTTCCATGTGAACAACATTTAGTTTAATTTTCATCCAAGAAGAACAATTTATGTCCCATTAATTACAAATGTGACCAATTTAATTGTAAGTTTATGAGTATACAAAGGTGTATTTGTGAATTCTAAAACATATAGTTTGATGTATTATAATTTATAAATGTATATTTTGAATTTATATGAACAACCATATTAAATGTGCATTCAAATATTATTATTAGCATAAATGGCTTTGATATTATGGTTACATTAAATAGTGTATATTTTGAATATATTAAATTTTTTTGTATAATATTTGCTAAATATATTTTGCCCATATTAAAAGTTTATCCCAACCATCCTAATATATTTCTTAAAACTATTACAAATGACATTTATTATTATTTGTATTATTATATTATGTATTTTTATTAAATTCATTTCAAATGATTAATGTACTTATTAAAAATTATTTTTTATTTATTAAAAATTTAAAAATTAATTAAAATAAATCATAATAGCTCTAACAAGTCACATAATATTATATGATAATAATAAAAAATAACTAACCTATGTTAGCTACAAGTTACATTATTATTATTATTATTATTATAAGTAAAAAATATGATGTATTATTAGATCAATATAATAATTACTAATAAATATAAATATATAATTTTAAGTTTTTCTATTTCAAATTTATAATTGATATTTACTAATTATTAATAATTCAATGATTATAATAAATTAATGATATATTTATTTATCTATTTTCAGTTTTATTATTTTATAAGTTACAATGGAAATCTAATAAATTATTATACAAATGCAGAAAGTATTTTCAAAGGAAAAATATAATTATTAAAAACATAAAATATTTATTGTAATATTTCATAAATAGCTTTAATGAATGAAATAATAATATGAATAATAAAAATAAAATAATTAACCTTGCCTACCACCTAACTGTAATAATAATTGAATTAATGTTATTGATATTATTAAATATTTACATGTACATTTATTATTAACTATATAAATGAAAATAATAATGGGACGAATAATATTATTAGATATTAAATAACTAGTACGATATTTATAATTAATATTTAATAATTATTAAATATTGAATATTTCAGTTATTATATTAATTTATTTGATTATGAAATAATAATTTATTAATTATAAATAATTAACTAATTATTTCAATATTAGCCAACTATTAGCTAATTAAATTGGTTGATAGATTATTTTATATATATAATTAGATATTATTATTATTTATCTAGCTAATAAATTAAATAATATTAATAACTAATAATATAATTCATTCAGTAATCATAAGATGTTAATGATTATTACTATAAATAATTAGTTAGTTGGATAGTTTATAAATTTTATTAATTAGCTAGTTAGTTATCACTTACCTACTTAATTATATACTTTTCAAGATGAGAATGAAAGCTAAAACATATGGGATAAAATTTTTAGTTACAAGTCATTTGTGATTAAACATTTTTAGTCGTAAACGACTTGTAATTAAAAAATTTATCCCGTATGTTTTGGCTTTCATTCTCATCTTGAAAAGTACATAAACAGGTGTTTTGTCTCACATTTTCATATTTAAAAAGATGGGTATATGGGATGAGTCAATAAAAATGACTGAACCAAAAATAAAATAAAAATATTCATGTACTTACATTTAACTACTTACTTCCTTAATTTACCTACCTACCTACTTAAGTAGGTATTTGGCCTAGGTAAGTAAATAGGTTTTATCTAAATAGATGTTTAGCCTAGATGGGTAGGTAGGTATATAGGTAGGTAAATACCTAGTTCAACCTACATACCTAAATATTGATTTAAATTTAATTTGGAAAATTTCAATTAATATGCCACATGACAATTTTCTATTCCACCATGTGTCACAATCTAAACCATACAAACATAAAAATTAAACATCTTAGATTATTTCAAAAATAATAATAAAATATTTTTAATATTTAAGAGTTGGGACACATGGCAACACATAACTTGTTCCCGTTGTTCACTAAAAATGTTACATCTTAGTTGCAAATGACAATATGTATATGACTAGTCAAAGGATGAAGGCGTATTTCGTTGACTTTTTCATTTAGCCAAATTTTGTTATTGTTTGCGATTAGTGTCAATGCAACTATTGATATTTTAGTTAGAAATGTCATTTGCAACTAAAAATTAATCGCATGGACCAGTTGTAAAATGACCATTTTCTACTAGTGTCAAAAAACTTCTTTACTTTGAAAGTTACTACAATGGCCTGGGCCTTTGTCTCGACTTTAACCCTACTTCCAACAACAACTGATTATTGTATTATTGTAGCAATAGAATGCTGAGATAATGTCGTAGAAAGATGTGAAGTTGGTACAATTGTTCTAGTAGACCTTTTTTTGTGTATAAGAAGAATTATCTTCTTTTGCGTTATAATTTGGGCAAATGTGTTTTTTCTAGAAAGGGACAGGTTAGAAACAAATCCATTTTTCCCCTTTTTATGTTTTGGAAATAAGATGAAACCATCGTCATTAGCATTAGACAAGTTAATAACCTCCTTGTGTTGTGGTGCTATTGCTTATGGAGGTGGCATTGCCCCCTCTACCCCAATTTGGTTACCATTTGTAACTCATTTGTTTTTGAAGGACTACATCAGAATTACGACGCTTATTCTTGCATGGTGTATCTGTCACAACCTTAGCCTTAGGCTCACGACCAAGGCAAGGGTTTACAAAGGTGCGGGCCAAGATTGAGCCCGAGAGTTACATTTCATGCTTCTGGGAGTGCAAAAGAGTGTGAGGGAATGAACCCTCACACTCCCAAGTGAACTCCCATCTTGGGAGTTAAAGTCCCAATGGACTCCTAAATCTTTAGAGGGCAATTTCAAGGGTCAAAAATCGTTGGATTGAAACGTTACTTATATCATTGGAAAGCTCTTGGAACGTAAATTTTTAAAATGGGCTCGCATGACCCATTTGGACACCTAAAACACAAGTTATGGCCAAAAGAAGGGTCGGGAGTCAAATTGGCAATTTGACTCCAGATCACTAAAAGTCGGGAATCACCTCAATTTCCTTACGTGTAGGTGGCATGCGACATACTATTGGAAAGATCTCAACGAGGGCTATAACTTTGATTTAGACCCCATCTTAATCGGAGGTCTGCATACAAAGTTATGAGCCCCCAAACTCGCAAAAGTCCCAACTTTGGGAATTTCGGGACTCCCACTTGGGAGTCCTGGGACAAAATGCCATTTGGATGTTGGTCCTGTGGCCAGCTACAAAGTATATTATAAGGGGGAAGGTGATGGCTTCCCCCAAGTCCGAGCCGTGGTGAGTCTTCTGAATCCGAGTTTGCCCGTG
>Ga0209611_10014977_pt1 | contig 10222 bp, 8 predicted proteins | sample S1TSphgellanicum_3_FD_187693 | JGI IMG/M metagenome (GOLD analysis project Ga0209611, IMG submission 187693) | Host-associated microbial communities from peat moss isolated from Minnesota, USA - S1T2_Fc - Sphagnum magellanicum MG (SPAdes) (version 2) | ecosystem: Host-associated > Plants > Peat... | reverse complement strand
TAGGGAGCGTGCTCCAACTCCTCCTTATTCCGCTACTTTATACTTGGGCTCACATTTGAGTCCCTTGAGGAGTTGGGGGTGCGTCAACAACATTATTTTAAGTTTTGTTTATCAAATTCCTAATGTGAACTTTGAAGGGATGTTTTGGATTGTCACCAATGGTAGGTATCAAATTGTTAACAAGCATGCCCTCAACAATTATCAATATATTGTTCTTACACTGGGCACAACTACATCAGTGGTAAACATTACTGAAGAAGGCATCGTGATGAAGGAAGAACTTAATCCAGTTTCCCACGACTTGAAGTTTTCTCTTTCAATGGTGGAGTCATTGTTTATCAACCTTTGTGATTCTTTTGATGAAGACAACCCATCCCTTCTTGATGTGGTTATCCTTCTCTGCATGAATTCTTGACTTACCGAAAAACAGCCTTTACATCTAGATGTGCCACAAGCCGTTCCTTTCACCAACGTTGTCAATTTGCTGAAGGTCATGTCTTTGACCCCACATGTTTTTTCTGAATTGAAGTTCGTTGACTATGATGCCATCACAATTGAATTTGTGAATTGTTTTCCCACAAAATTCAATGGTGACATTTTATTTGAATTTCTTCATGTGCATCATCTATTGGGACATTCCGAACAATTGCAAGGTATGGATAGAAAATATGATGGTCATGCTTGGTGCAAGTTGCAGACCAGTAACATCAAAAATGCGTTTGGATTGGGCTTCAGAACAACCAAATGCCTTTGACATTTGTGTTGTTAGAATGATTCTTCTCCTTTGTTTCAACGTTCTTCTTTGCACAATGAAGTTAGATGGAGTGGCGATTGTTCATAGCTATTGATAGTTGGGCAATATCTAGTGAAATCCCTAGTTTGTACCATCAACTGTAAGTATTGCGACTCTTCACCCACTTGTTTACAAACTTGTAGTTGTAAAATGTATTATGTTGTTCACAAATTTCCACATATTTCAAAAGCTGCAATCCACTTGGGCACCCATTCACATTTAGTTACAAAAGGGATTTATAGAAAGTACAGGATCTCCAATCCCATAAACAATGTGAATAACATTCTAGTTTACTTGCACACCATCCACCATGAACCCCTTGAAAACGAGTGGACCCAACCCTTCCCTCTCAACAATTGCATTCAGTTTCCTCCACATAATGCATTGAACTTTTGTGTCCTACATCTTGAACAAATAAAACTTTTACCTAGCTTGTTCACCAAAAAAATAGTTGTCTTGAATATAGTCATAACTAAACAATGTTTTCAATTTAAGGATACAGTCAAAGGAGCCCGAGTTATCGAGACTATGCTTCAATGAAACAATCAGATTACATATGTTAGGAGAGCACAAAGGAGCGAACTTTAACAACATTTGATTTAGTTTTTCACCTTTGAAGAGCTCCATGGGACCTTTTCCATCCTTGTTGAACAAGTAGCGAGAAAAAAAAAAACTTACTCATAGACAAAGTAATAGTCAAAGATGTAGTAGTTGGCATGTGGTAGACCTTGTTTGCAACCATGTTTTTCATCTCTTGGAGATGGTTGACAAAGAACAAACCTACTTTTTCCATTAGATTTAGTTTCTCAACATACATACCAAATAGTTAATCATTCTTGAATTCCATGATCAACACAAAGCCTTCTTTTATGATTACAAAAAAATCATGTCCTTGGAGGAAACTGACCTTCAATATGCTACCATTTTGTCTTGGTGGTATTTGTTTGGAGCTACAAGGGAAGGCGCCATTCACAAGCTCGATAATTGGCTCGGCTTCTAGCACTTTTGTGTGTGACAATGGGAAGGTTTCATGTTAGCTGTAAGTTTTTCTAAATTACTATGTTCAAATTTTATTTTCCATCTGTCCTTCCTAAATTATAACTTCATTCCTATTAGGTGTTTGTAGAAATTATCTTTGGAGGAGGAAGTTGATATGCCGATTTGTAATTTATCCGAAATAGTCCATAATTTGGCTCTAATAATCTAGCAACATGGGTACTTGCCTCTTTGTTGTAACATCTAACAATTACGTGTGAGCATTTAGGTAATCCTCATTGTGTTGTGCCTTTTTACAAGGAGGTGCATATGGGACCAGTCTGGACAAAAATGAATTGCACTTGCATAGGGTTAGTTAATTTAGGGACCTAATCCAAATCGTTGTTGTAGTTGTTAGGTACACTTCAAGCTTTAGTATTTCTATTAGAATATCGCATTTAGAAGGTGAGGAAGTTTTTGGATCAAACGAACACAAGGCAAACCTTCCATCTAGGTCAAAAGTACATTCACATAAGCATGATCGGGTGAACTTCTCTTGTCCGAAAGTGGCCAATGCAATGGCTCCAATCAACCAGTCATTAATTCTTGATGTGGGAGAAGGTAGTGGCGCTAATCTTTTGTTGTCACCCACAATGGTGCAGAGGTCCTTGAATGCTTATGTGGAGATGGCATTTGGCGAATTGAACGTTGTCCTTTGAAGTCAAGCAATTGTTGTTCAGTATTGCAAAAAACAATAAACACTATTGCAAAGCCATAATCATTTCAAAACAAACAAATCATGGTATTCTTGCCCCATGTTATGTCGGTTACTAGTTTGCAACCCAAGGTGTATCAATTGAGCTACATAAATTTTGGTGTTGTCATGATGACCTTATGCGTTGTGTGGGAGGGACAAGTAGGAAATATGCACTTGATAGTTCAACCTTGCCTTCCTTATGGCATGTGCAAGAAAGGACATATCTCATTCAAATTGAAGTGGTGGCATTGGAAGAGGCTAGTTTCTTGTTCTCGGAGAAGCCAAGATGTCCCTTTGTTAATCCGGTTGGGGATGACATATCTACATTCGTGAAACAACCTCCCGGATGTGCCCCTTGGAATCTCTTTGGCAATGGTACGTTTACCCTTGTCTATAAGCCATTGGATTTAGATGTTTGGCCAAAATCAAGGAATGGGAAGAATATTTGTCGTCTTGGAATTCTCAAGCTATCCATTTTGCAAGAAAACAAATGGGAGGTGGGATGAATTCTTGAATCCACACTATTAGCTGCCTCAAACATTCCTCTTCCGAGATATGGATGGATTTACCACCTCCTTTCAAGACCACTAAGAAATCATAAACAATATGAAGTAATGATTAATGATTACCAAGTGGCTTGCAATTGCGTGGATTTTTTTCCATGATGGCTTCATCCATGGGCAAGTGCGGGTCATGGGTGCCCTGTAAACACTTGTATTACATTTTGCAATATGCAATGTATTCTAGGATTAGAAAACCATTCATCCACTATCCATCCTAAAGTTGGAATGAGGTTCATAGATTATTAAATCATGCCAAAGTCCTAGAAATAAACTAGGTTACAAAGTCATTAGATTGTTGTTAAATATGATTGTTATGGGTTTTGTTCTTTTGGAATTTATTTTGCTATAGAAATGAAAATATTCTTTAACATGATGTGTGTAATGCAATATTCACAAATTTCTCAAGCATTTTCCCATTCCATCATTATGTGGACTTCCTACCCTTGATTTACTGTGTGACTTGACTTAATTTACACAAGTTATTGTTTCACCCTTTTACATTGTAATGTAATTCCTATGAGTTTTGCCTTTAACATTTTTTTTGCAGATGAAGTTGGACATGAAAATTATGTGAATCCAATAATTTCCATTGATCATAACTGTTTTGGAATTACTTTCATTCATAGACTAAACCAGCTAGAAGTTTCATCCAAAATTTTTATCTACTTCCAATTATCATCCAAAAGTTCATTCATGTTCCATGTTCATCTAAATATTTCATCCTTTTTGTAACTTTCATCCATGTAGATGTGGTTTTCATCCAACATAATTATTTTGGAATTAGTTCCATCCATACATTTCAACCTGTCAAAAATTTCATCCAAATTATTCGTCAACTTGTAATTATCATCCAAAATTTTCATTGATGTTCAACTTTCATCCATTTTGTGACTTCCATCCATGTACGTGGAAAAATATTTTCCATGTCATTCCTACATGGCATAGGGATATTTTTAAAATATTTTGTCCATGTCATTAGAATATTCCAAAAATATCCATTCTTGTTCAAAGGCTCATGCTCACAAGTTCATGTTCACACTCACGTGCTCACTTTGTAGCATCATTGCATGGATGAACATGAATATGATGTGAACCCCATGTAACTTACATTGAACTTGACTTTTGCAATTATGTTGACAATTACGTTTGTTATTACATTTATGAGTACCTTATGAATAGTCAAATGAAGGCAAATCTTTTAGTTGCCTATCCTAGCCTACTAGGTTAAATACCTTCCTACTTACATGCCTAGGTTAAATAATATGCGAGTTTGTAATAAATGTCTATCCTACCTAGCCTAGCCTAACATACTAGGCTTACTTATCTAGATTAACCCATTAGAATAGGTATTTACCTATTTACATACTTAAGTAAAATAATAGGCAAATAAGTAATAAATGCATGTCTTAACCTACTAGGCTTACCTACTTAGCCTAAATTTATCCTACCTTAGCTTACCTTACATAACCTTCAGGGTGCAAATATAAGGTTAAACCCTTGACTTCCATGAGGATAAACCAAGTCCTTAGCCATTGCACCACACCACTATAAGTTGATAAATTTTGGTTTATTTATTTATTTCACATCTTGGCAAACTTTTCCTTGGGTGGTACCATTAGGAACCACCTTGCCACAATCATAGGAAAGTTGGACCAATTTTTAAAATAAAATTCCATCTACTTATACCATAGTTTATTTGATTGGACTAGGTGAGTTATATGTTCCCCACCTATGCACACATTCATGAAAATAATGAACACCCAAAAAGTTATAATATGCATTAATAGCTTGATTCTTGAACCATTCCAAACTCAATTCTTAATTCTTTTCTTTTAAATGTCCTTACACTTACACATTAGATATTTTTTCTTGTTTATTTAGTACATGCACAAGGGAATGATTCCAAACTAGTCATTAAAACCACAAAAGGTGGAAATAGTTATCATTTGTGTTTTTAACATCAATGGCCCTTCATTTGGGGCTTGACGATCTTGATTTCAAAAATTCATAATTACATCAAAATTGATTCAATAAATTATCTATAAAAGACATCAAATAGGTTGGCATTTGAAGTATTCTCAAAAATTAACATCCAAGAAAAATCCTAAAAAATAGATTCATTTTGTGTTTTTGATAAAAAAATCCTTCGTGTGACATTCCTAAATTTTTTTCTTTAAGTGCATTCATTTTTCACATCAAAACATATTTTTTGGTAAATTTAATTAAAATTTTGAGTTCTTCATGACTTGGGTAACCATTCGATAAATAATTTGAAATGAAAAGTTTTTTTTTATGTGAATCCTATGTTGTCTTGAAATTGGATGGGTCACATAAATTTGGGGTGTGATGTTCCTTGTGGTACCACCCAAGGATAAGTTTGTCGATCTTGTTACATAATTTAATTAAATGGGTAACTGGGAAGGTAAATAATATATAGGTAATTTATAAACAAGTAAGTATTAAATGCCTACCTTAACTTTTAGGCCTACTTAGCTTCATAGCCGACCCAACATAACCTCTTAACATTCTTTAATCTAATAGCCCTACTTAACTTAACCTATCTAGACTACCTAGTCTAGCTTAGCTTATTAAACCTACTTAGAACCAAACCTACCGAGCCTACCTACCAAGCAATAATAGCCTTCTCTAACCAATTAATGAACTTGTACACTTTGAATTAAATAGTAAAGATGTCGTGTGTCATCCAGTCATCTATGTATAATTGTAAATATAATTGCAAAGCAATTTAGTTGTCAATCATCAATGGATGCCACTTATAATGGATGACATAAGCTCATTTTTCCTTAATTTTTTCATTTAAACTTGTGGTAGTTACAAATTGTAATTCGATGTACAACTAAAGTTTGGATTTGTCATAATGTAGTTGCATGCATGACTATGAACATCTACGACTATGGTGACATGTAAGACTCTTACAAGTGTAGTCACAAAATGATTTGATTTGTACACTAATCACACACTAATCATAAACATAAAGATTGGAATGGACAAGATTACTTCTAATGTTTCTTTCAATCCTACTTAAGTAGCTTAGCCTACTTATTTTAACTACATAACTACCTAGCTTGGCCACCCTACATTACTAATTATATAACTTAGGTTATTCTAGGTTTTTCTACCCTAGAATACTATAAGCTCATTATATTAAAAAATGGGAGTTTTGCAACCCAACTTGCAATTACATTTTCTAGTTCCAAGGACCACTTGCAACTTAGCATAGAAATGTGGTGCTAGTTGCATTGACCAAGTTGCACTAGTTGCAACACATATGACATGACATATATGGCATTCCACATCATCAAATGTGGTGAAAGAAAAATTTGCAATTTAGGGTGGAAGTAAGCTTCAATGACTAAAAAAATTTAAATAATGTTCCATTTGTATTTTTGAATTGTGAAATGTTTGTTGACAATCCGTAACTTATACACCAAGGTAGGCACAACAAAACCATGTAAATATATTTTCATACAATTAAAGTTAATTAAATGATTTTTTGGTGGTATTCCACGATGAAAAAAATATTTGTCCAAGTGTTGGGCATTTGTGTTTTTAAAATGAGATTGTTGAAATGGCTTATGAAAATATGAAAAAAATATTGGGATTCATAAATAATAATAAGATGCATATGTAGAAAACCTTATTGCTTGATTTATATCTAATGATTAGTGCGTATGTTGTAATAAATGCAAATAACAAGTTGCATTTTTGTCCATCTCACAAAATACCATTTTTTGTGAATAAAAAGGGTTCCCTTCTCACTATGATTGACATTATGTGTACAATTGAATTAGTTATTTTTCATTTGCAAACTCCCTAACTTGAATTCAAAATCACATGACAAAGGCATTGGACCTAGTTGTGAAATACCAAAAAATACCATTTGAAGACCCAAAATATAGTTGGCCAAAATTGGGACACACAAGCTTACTTACACCTTGTAATGTAATTAGAACATCAACATTTATGGTTCACTCAAGGTTTTTCAATGTTTTTACATTTTTAATTCATATAATGGCTATTATACATGTAGAATAGTAATATATGCGGTTAAGATTCATTTTTTGAGGTTGAACAAATATGCAAATAATGTTTACAATTCTAATAAATATAGTTACAACATAGTAAAATAAAATAGTTCAAAATTAATGAAACAACCCAAATCGTAAAAGCTTGTGTTGCCTACATTCATCAAAATTACACAAACATTTGGCAAAAGGTCCCTTACATTGAGTAGCGTCCATACAACATAAGTAAAAAATCTCTACCAAATTGTAACTCATAAGTGGTCTCTTAAATTTGGCCTTGGAGTTGTCAACCATTTGTTCATGGAGGATGTGACTTTGAAAAACATGACCCACAACAAGATCTTAAGTAGTGGAAATGTAGTAGAAATGATGGTGATGAAATATGAATGTGTGTATGGTGGTTGACAATCTTCATTATCAAAACAAAGTAAGTTGGCAATAAACTTTAATGTTTGGTGGTCTAGATGTAGCCACCTTGTGGCATATGGTATATTTCCTTAGTTCTACTTAACTATAAACTCCATCTATCAAATAACATTGAAGCTATCATTGCCAACCACCATTTGATTTTCAAGCTATTTTTTTGTGTTTACACCTTTCATTTTACAATAGGTCTTTAACTAGGCATGAATTTAAATTATAATAATTTATATAATTTAAGCCCATTAAAAAACCTTTAGCTCACTACCATGTCTTTTTTGTAAGCAAATGAATCTTGTGGTACATGGAAAATTTGTCAATTTTCATTCATCCCCAACATGGATGAAAATAGTTCAACTAACATGAAATTAACTTGCAAATAATGTAATTGCAATGTTTATATTAAAATTTATTTTAGGCTTTATTTAGGTTACTATATGCTACTTTAAGCTTTACCCTATGATTTTTTTAGGTTACTTTAAAATATTTATAAGGTATTGTAAACTCTACCTAAATTATTATAAGTTAATATGGGTTTTATCTTAGGTTATTTTAAGCTACCTTAGGTTATTTCTAGGCTAATTTAGGCTTTCTTAAGTTGCTCTAAATTAACCTAGGCTATTTTAGGGTTTACCTTTAGATGTTTTAATCTATTACGTCATAAATTGCCCTAGTCTACCCTAGGTTACTCACATAATCAAGAATAATAATAGGTTATTACTTGTTCTAACATTGCAATTCGTACTGCTACTAGGCTATTTAGAACAAGGTTCTTAAGAAGTTGACTAAACCATGATTACTAGTCATGAGATTAGTCATCTAGTTGTAATTATGGCATTGGCTGCAAAAATGACACAATCATTATTTGATACAACTCCATGATGGTTTGAAATATAATCACAAAAATGTTAATCATAAAGCCATGTTTTTTGTGTAATGTGTGATTTAGGTTGCTCCTAAGTTCTAAGTGTTGTTGTTGGTTTGCACATAAGTGGTGTTTGTGAAGGAGGTGTGGATTTAACTATGACATTCTATTTTGGTTGGATAAACAACAAGGGGGAAGACACGTGTCTTTGTGCTATTTGCTCTTGGTCAAAATGAACATTCCATGCCTTCTTAAGATCTTCTTGTTGTGTGTGAAGTCTGATCAATTAATTGCACCACCCAAGCCTATCAAATTAATTGCACCGTCCCTACCAAATTAACAACCAACCACCATTGTCTAAGTTTAGTGGTAGTTGGTGAACTTGGTTGGTGAACTTGGTAGGTGGGAGTTGTTGGCAATTGGTTGGTGAACTTGAAACTATAAATACTCTTATAGTTTTCATTGTAACTATCTACAAGTGGTGTGGAGTGCCAAGTAGAGAAGTGAGAAAATTGTGAGAGTTGAGAGAGATAGTACTTCACTATTGTAATTATCGATTTCATAGTGTGAGTTGAGTGTGGGTGTGCTCCGTGGATGTAGGCTTTTGCTGAACCATGTAAAATCTCGTGTCCTTTGTTTTTTCTTTTGCTTGTGTGCATATCCCCTAAGTTGGATTTATTCCTAACAACTGGTATTAGAGCATAGGTTTCAAGGCTTAGGGTGTATAGGATCTAGAGTTGAGGATTCTGGACCAGTTTAGATTGTTTGCCCGTTCTTAGTTTGAGTCAGAACAATGGGGTCCGAAAAGGATACATACAAAATAGAGAAATTCAACGGTACGAATTTCAGCTTTTGGAGGATGCAGATGGAGGACTATATGTACTAGAAGGACTTGTATTTGCCGATAGTAGAAAAACTGAAGGACATGTCCGATGAAGAGTGGGTGGTCAAACGTAAACCAAGAGATATGACTGACGCGCAGTGGATGGTTTTGGACCGGAAAGCGCTAGGAGCAATTCAACTTAATTTGTCGAAATCAGTCGCCTTCAACATCAAGGGTCAAGAGACAGCGGCAGATCTCATGAAGGCCTTATCGAATTTATATGAACAACCTTCTGCGGCAAGGAAGGTCCATCTGATAAAGAAGCTAGTAAATCTGAAGATGTCAGAAAATTAAAGCTTCAAGGAGCACCTGAATGTGTTCAACGAGGTAACAGATGGGTTAAATTCGGTTTCTATAGTATTTGATGATGAAGTGTTGGCAGGCATAATTCTAGGCCAGATGCCAGAGAGTTGGAGTATGATGTGCCAATCGATCGCCAACTCATTCGGAAAAGAAAAGTTAGCCTTCCAACAGGTCGTAGACATGATTATGACCCAGGAAATCAGGATGCGTGAAGAGGGATCAGGGGCATCATCTTCAGCACTGAACATGGAAGGTAGAGAAAGCAGAAACATGAATTGGAACAGAGATCAACGAGGTAGATCAAAGTCAAGAGGAAGATCCAAGTCCAGGAATCGCCAAGGCAACAATTCAGGTAATCAGCAGCGAAGCAAGAAAGACATTGAGTGCTGGAATTGTGGCAAGATGGGTCACTACTCTAGTGAGTGTAAATCTGGAAAGAAGGACGATGGCAAGGGTAGTGCAAATTGTGTTTTAAAGGAGGTAGACGATTGCCTTATTTGCGCATTGGAAAGCAAGATGGAATCTTGGGTGTTGGATTCAGGGGCGTCATTCCATGCCACCTCACACATGGATTTGTTCGAGAACTATATTTCCGGAAATTTCGGTAAGGTGTATCT
>Ga0209611_10014976_pt1 | contig 10222 bp, 11 predicted proteins | sample S1TSphgellanicum_3_FD_187693 | JGI IMG/M metagenome (GOLD analysis project Ga0209611, IMG submission 187693) | Host-associated microbial communities from peat moss isolated from Minnesota, USA - S1T2_Fc - Sphagnum magellanicum MG (SPAdes) (version 2) | ecosystem: Host-associated > Plants > Peat... | reverse complement strand
AAGAGATGATCAATTGGAAACCTTTCTCGCTGCTCAGTCAAAGTATGTTGTTTTCATTGACAAAATGGGCCATGGTGGCCAACCTGCATCAATACAGGTACCTTCACACTTTTTAAATGAGGCCTCCTAGTGGTTAAGTATACACCTCTTTGCCCAGCACATGTTAAATTTAAAATTTGATTTGCACCCCAATTTAGCCTTATGAAGGCCACACAAAAATTATAGGAGGGAGGGACGGAGGGACATAAGTGGTAGTGATGGGCACGACCCCTTGGACACCTGGCCGATCCCACAACCAGCCGCAATTTCTCGAGCGTCACCAGCTGTGGCCAGCCGGTCCACCTTTGCACAGCCAACCGTAGCCAGTCGATCACTTTCCAAGTCGAGCCGTGGCCACTGCACAGCCGTGATCGCGCGTTTGAGAAGTCAGAGAAGTGAGAATTGAGAAACGATACTAGTAACTGGATGTATTTACTTCGCGATGTTTGATCGCATGAATAACAACGTTTTGACTATGTTCGGGCTTAATTGGTTGCGCTTGTGAGTCAGGGTATTGCCAGCGTCGCTGAAGTTGCACTCGCTTTTGCCAGACGCTGCTGGGTACGCCAGCACACAACACGCGGCACGGGCCAGGATCGGGAATGTCGCGGCGCGGCCGCGCCACCATGACAACATGCCACTGCTCGGCGTATCGTTCTCGATCTGCTTCTTCTCATCCGGCGTCAATTTGAGTGTCATGTAATCCAGTAGCTCCTTGTCGATCGCGACGCGCATGGTCGACTGCTCTTGAGCGACGTCATCTTCGCTGTCGACATCGCTTTCATCATCGCTGCATATAGATGGACCAACTTCGGAACGAATCACCGTTTTGCGTTTCTTGGACTTGCTGCCCTGCCTGCTGCTAATCGGTCGGCGTGATGCCGACACATGCGTCCTTTCAGGACCTACCTTGAACATCAGCGTCGCCAGATCCAACTTCCCTTGCATTACCTGAGTCTCGTTGATGCCCATTCTATGTAGGCGATGTTTCTATCGCGGATCAAGCAGTGCCGCGACGATGTGGAGCAGTTCCAAGATGAACTTTTGCAGGATCTGCTTGCGACCACGTCGTTTGATGGCGATGATATCATCGGAATCCGGCGGTAACTCGACCTCGACGCCGTTGTCGTCCTTTTGCATTACTGTATCCCTAACCAGCTCGCAATGACTGAGCAGCTTCTGGCGCCAAAATGCCACCAAGTGCAGCGTCGACTTCTTGAATGCTTCGAGTGCCAGTGTCCCCTGCTTGAAGACGTAAAGGAAGCGCACTAGCTCGGAGTTCAATTCCCCATCGAGGCACGCGATGAATTGTGGCCGCTTCCACACCTTGAAAGTGTCCATCAGCTCGGACAGGCGATCCTTGCCTTTGAATGAGTTCAGCATTACGTAGAGGCCGTACCAACACGTCACGATTTCCTGTTATAGTTTGGGCGAGATGTTCTTGTGAAAGTCGCCCTGCTTTGCCGCCGTAACCGCTTTCTTGCAATTAGTGATCTGGTTAAAAATGAGCGGCGCTTCCTCTTCAAACTCGTAGAACGCCGGCAACCGAACGCCATTGATTTCAGGCGTGCGCTTCTTCAGCACGTAAGAGATGCACATGTCGACCTTGTGATCGGCGCACGAAATGCGCGTGTACTCGGACTCCAATCCTCCCGCCCCACCGTTGTTGGATGCATTGTCCGTGTTGACAATGATAAGGTCTGTGCGTATCTCGTCGTCCAGCGTGATAAACGACTCAATGATATCGTTGAAGTTGGCCAGGATGTTCGGCGCGGTGTGCGACTCGCCATTGAACTCGCGGACTGCCAGGGTGCGATCGTGTAATCGAAAGTATTCGTCAATACGGTGTAGCGTGACAAAAATGTACGACTTTTTGGAATTGTCGTCCGTCCACAGGTTAGTGGTCGCGCCCATCATCAGACCGTCAGCAACATGGTCCTTGCAGTCCTTTAGCAACGACTCGAGGGCCGAATCCTTGCGTGATTGACAATTCCGTTTGACAGTTGTCCGATTGCAGAGGACATCGTCAGCGAAAAGTGGGGTCTTCGACTCAAACCCAATGCCCAGAGCTTACTGGATGACGCCATGAAATCCAGCGTCGCTCACGGTGTAAAACGGCCACAAATCGAGAGCACACAGATCCGACAATGCGTTCAGCATTTTTTTCTTTTAATGCGAGCTGGGCGTACCGTGCTTAACGAAGTGCAGGATGTCGCTCACAGTCGTGGCTGCTGCCATTTCCGACGAACATTTGTGATTGACCAACGAACTCGTGTCGTTGCCCTTGGAGTAGGCGTACACATCTTTACAGTCGTTACATGTCATGAAGAACACATGATCATTGCGCTCGTTTTTTACCATCACCAATTCGTTGGATTCTTTGTCGACGATCGAGGAAAATTTTGTCCAGCAACCGGCGGTCGACGGCAGCATAGGACCCATAATCGAAACCCTTTTTTGGGTTGGAGCGATCATTACATGTTTCGGCATTTTGCCGTTCAGAGACTCCACGAACCGCTTCTTCGTCTCATGCACTCCATTTGACGGTTGCACCAACGCCATACTGGACATCGCGAACGCAGCCACACTGAGACCCACTCCAGCAAACAAACGTGATGTCAAGCTGATTGGCCGGGAATGTGCGAGAAGTCCGCACGAGCCGCACTAGTCGCACTCACCAATCACTTTGAACTTGGAAATTGCCCCGGGGCAAGACGTCTCATGACGGCTGCTTTAACGTACAGCTGGCTGCTACTCGCGGCCGTTCAGCCACAGCCATAGCCAGCCGCATAATTATTAATACGTGCAGCCGGCCGCACCCACCGGATGTCACAGATCTTGGCCGCAACCAGCCACACCTGTGACCAGCCGCGGCTGCACCGCTGGCCACGGCTACGGCCAGCCGATGCCCATCACTAATAAGTGGTTAGTTTTTGCACATTGTTGGGGCAGCCATATATTTTCAAGCATGCCCAACAAACATGGCATTAAAAAAAAACCTAAATCAAGCCTGGAGGATCCGGCCCTGTTATATATTTCTCAAGTTTAAGTCCTCCCAAGTTCCAACATGGGTATAGATTTGTTTACCTTTTATATAAGACATGACATGTGAATAAGTGACATGCCCCACAAACCCAATCAGGGCATGTCATTGATGAGGACATTCACAATCTACTTATTGAGTATGGTAGTTTGTTTGTTTGTTGGTCACATTGAGATCTCTCAAACCATGACACTCCTCATTAGGCTCTTGGTCTTGTTGGGCAGCCCTGCACAAGTAGGGGTGCACCAAGGTGATTTCATAATGTTTTGACCTATGGCACAAGAGTTATTGTATATCGAACTATCTTGTCAAAGAAAAATATCTAAATTATTTTTAATTTTTAATGAAAATTGTGACAAGCTCTTGATATTATTGAAAAGCCTTTGATGAATGGGTTTAGGGTTGGAGATGATTTCATAATTGTTAGACCTAATTTGGGGGACATATTAAATTTTAAGTAATTTTCATGACTACAAAATAATTTAAAACAATATATTCACAATTGATCTTTATAGTCAGGGTCTTGGTCACACTCGAAAAAGTTATTCATGTTCACACTTGGGCTATCAGCACAAACCATATGTATAATCCTTACTATCCAAGAAGAAACACATGGATGATTCAAATGGCCAACGTCTCAATCCCTGACTTAGTTATTTACGAACTGAATTTTTTTTTAGCTTTCTTGATCATCTTTAAATGGAGCCATGTTCATGTTTGTAAAAACCAGTGTTTGCGGGATTGGGGCTTTTTAGAAGGACTGTCAAGGCTGGGTCTTATGTTTTTTCTTAAATGGACGACCCATTTAAGGAATGTTTTTAAAAGCCAAAAAACCCGTCAGTTTTGGGGGCCATGTCCAATCTTTTTTTGACGGTCAGTTCTGGGGTTTGGGCTTAATGGTTCTAAACTTTATATAATTCATTGATTTCAATGTCAAGGCAAGGTGGGTTCTAGACCTGTTATGGAACATTCAAAAGAAAGTTCCCCCCGTCTTAAGAGTGACGGTGGTAGGAATGTTAATACCTATTCTATTATTATTCAATGTATATCCCATAATATACTTAAATTTGTACCCTACCAGGGCGATATTGGAAGTCCAAAGATTTACAATAGCAATATGTATATATATATTTGCATTATTAGGGAGAATTATTCTGGCAACTCCTTCAAAGAAGGGATTTTTTTTTGACAAATATTTGATACTTTACAATGTTTTTGATAAAAGACTTGAACAATGTGTTTTGAAGTGTAAAATGTGTGTGTTCTGACACTTTTTGTGAAATCAAAATTTTATCATTAAAAACTCTTCCTCTATTTAAGTGTGCAGGTGCAGTTGCCCACTCTTTTCATTCAATGCTCTGTTTCGCACATATACATCATTAATGACACATATTTAGAGCTTCTCAAAATGAACATTTCTATGTCACAAGACTTGTCATTGCTCACTACTCAATATATTCAAACTTCAAACTGGATTTGGAATGAGAATTGCTTACCATTATGTATTATGAGAATTTCAATATGATCAAGCCATCACATGAACAATTACGATATTTTAATTACAGCAGAAATTTTAAAAGATTCTATACTTGGGACCCAACCAGTGTTGGGCAGATATCTCAAAATTTTGGATTTCATACCACATTATATTTGATACCTATCGGATATCACAAATTGTGATATCTGAGATGATATCTTGAGTGTCAAATCTCAAGGTTATGGGATTCAGACATGTACTATTCAGATTTCAATCCAGATACGAATTTCTTGCCCATATCTAGATATGATGTTAGGTGGTTAGGTTTGAGTCTATTTATTTATTTATTTAAATTCAATTAGGAGTTAGGTGTTTAGTCCTTCAAACCTTATGCATCATGCTATTGCTCTACAAAGGGGCCTAAGGTCATGCTTGGGCCCCATTTTTTTTATAATAATTTTCTTGCTTGGTGTGTTTTCTTGCATTTGTCTCTCTTTGTTGTTTGCTTCTCTTCACGGGTTGTGTTAATGTTTATTGTGACTTCCCTTGCATAATTGTTAGTTTGTTTCCCTCCCCACTACTATTGTTTCCCTTTGCACTCCTACAATTTCCTTTCACACTATCGTTGCGGTCCCTTTGTGCAACAATTGTTACTTACTTCATGTACTTCTTCTTCACACCAATATTGTTATTGTGCCCTTTTTTTATGTTATTTAGAGTTTGTATTGCTTTCAGTTTTTACATTTTGTAAGTCAGGGTTGAGAAATTGGGGCTAGCTAACAACATTGTTTTGTGAGGTAAAAAAAAAATTTGCCATTTTTTTTCCTCTTGTCCTTGTTTTTTCTTTTAAAATTAAAAAATTGGTTTGTTGTTATGATTTTATTTAGTTTCAGGTTTGAATTTTTTTTTATAAAATTTGGAAGGTTTTATTACAAGACTTTTGTGCATTAAAGTAATTTTTTGCACATAATTTTTATGATGAAAAATGAGTTTTATTTTTTCTTGTAAATGTTAGAAATCTTTGCATTAGTTTTTTTAGGCATATATATTTTGCCTTAAACCCTAAACCAAGACATTTGTTTACAAGACATTTTGTTTACTTGAATTTTTTCACCTTTAGCCTTATCAAAAATAGTGTGAAATATGGAAGGTTCCAGTGAAAATGATAATACATTAATCCAAAATGAAAGTTGTGAAATGTTTTTGAATGAAGTTACACATGAAAATGAAATAATGGAAAAAACTCAAGAAAATAGAGGTTTGCAAACTAAAGAAAGTAAAAATCCAAAAAAATATGAATTAATTTCTTTTTGGAATTATTACAAATTTCCCAAAGGAGAAAGTGAAGTCCTTATAATAGAAATGCCTTATGTAGGTCACATTTTGTGTGAATGACAATGCAAAAGTAATACTTGATGCATTTCATATCATACGTTATATGTTGTGTTATTCCAATTCTATGTTTTCTTTTAACCCAAGAATAAAATTAATATAATATATATTTTCGTATTATGTGAAGGAAATGTCTAATATCTTATTATAAGACGAGTGGAATAACATGTCTAGAAAAACATGATGCATATCATTTTTAAAATTTAATAAAATTTGAAGAGGAGTTCAACTTTTTAATGGGAAGAAATTTAGAAAAACAACTTATTAAAAAAAGGGTAAATATATGAAATCTATTCATTTACAAAAAAATTGCTTTCAAAAACCCTTTCAAAACATACAATGTGCAGCAAAAACATTTTCAAGAACCTTGCATTTTTGCTTATAAAAAACCAAACATATGTTTTGCCTTTCATTGAATAGTGTTATTTTACCATTGCTAGTTTTGATCTTTAAATGTCTAAGGGTGTTCATAATGTGTTTGCCCTAGTTATAATATTTTAAGGATAAGACTAGAAATGAAAACATGTAACTATTGGTTTATTTGAAGCTTTTGAGATTACATGACATTCATTGGCAAAAAATTGATTGATCTTTTGAATGAATATGGTTTGATGAATAAGATTAATATGTAACATATGTTAAAGATGAGGGTTTCAATTTGAATACAATGACAAGTGCTTTCAAATATATTGTGAAAGGTTAATTTTAGATTCAAAAAACAACTTTAACAAGACATTTTTGGGGCATGTTTTTTCCATAGCTTTTCAATATGCCACCAATGTTGAAAGTTTTTGAAGGGGCCTTAAATATGTTTTTATAAGTCCACCAAAGAAAATTTATAAAAATGCATCACTTGACCAAAATTTTTTAATAAGAACTAGCAACAATAGAACAAAACTTGCATTGAAGCTGGTTTAAGGTTAAAACAAGTGAACAATCTAATGAAAACTAGGTCAATTTTGTTTTTAGACATTGTGTTTTTTGTTTGTATTTGTGTAAGTTTTTTTGTTTGTGGAATTTGAAAATTATGATTTATTCCTACAAGTTTGCAAATAAGATCATATTATTGTTCTAGGAAGCATTATAATTCAAAGCAACAATTGCTTTACACTACAGTTGCCAAACATAAGTGAAGAATATTGATCATGTGCTTTCACCTCTAATTTGGAAGATTTCTCAAATCATTGTTTATATTTTTTTTATTGTTGTGAATGCTTATGTGCTTTACCAACCCATGGGCATTGATTACTTTCCAATGCCTTGCATAGCAATTACCATGGCCTTGAAACTAAGAAAAAAGTTGGAACAACACCCTTTTATGGCTAATTTGATGGAAGATGATATGGCTATAGCTTTAAAGTTGTTTATGTAATGTTTTAAATGTTTTTCTTTCATTTTTAATGGAATATGAAAAGAGAAAAACCCATAACATGCTATTTCTAATGTTAGACCCAAGATTCAAGAATCTTAGATTGGTTTCATCTTTTATTGGTTGAAAGCAAATTGTTTTTATGGTTGAAGATTATGATAGATGATCTTTGTTTCCAATGTTGTTGAAATGCCATCATGTATTTCACCTTATATTAGAATTTGAAATTGTGATAAATGAGCTAAATGTTGAATATTATTGTCTTGACATTTTTGAGATGATTCTTAAAACAAGTGAGAGAGCTTGAGAGTTGGTGAGTAGAGAATTGTAGATGTTCTAAAAATATCAAGTTCATAAAAAAAACATTTAGTGTCCTTTGGAATGGTGGGGAAAACATGAATCTTTATTTCCAACTATTGTTTTCCTTGCCTATTAGATTTTTGGAATCATGGGACCTTAAATTGAAACTAAGAGGATTTTTTCTTTGGCTAGGATATTGATAATTTGAAAATATGTAAACTACAAATATATAATTTAAATAAGTTAATATTCACAAGTAAGAATTGGCCAAATGACCTTAAGGTGGGTTGTTGTTCAGCTTCTACATTGATAGAATTGATTGAAGCCCATGTTTCTTCTTTAGAAGAATATGAAGATGAGTTTGAATGAAATGAGCTTGTGAACATGTAATTTGTAATTTATAATTTATAATTTCATCCCTTTGTATATAGGTTTTGTAACAAAAAATTTAGCATTGTTATCCAAGTTGTGAGAGTCACCTTGATATTCAATGAATTATTTAGTAGGATATGCAAAAATGTGAAATCCAGATTTTTATTTTTAATAAGAAATTTGATATCCTTGACATATATTATAATTTTTTTAAAAAAAATTAAATTAAGATCCAACCCAATTTTTTTAAATCATTTTAAAAACTAGAAGTGCCAAATACTTTTAAAATTTTGATATATGCCAAACATTAGACCTGACCAACGTTTTTTTTAAAAACTCTATTTGGTAGACTTGAAATATAAAAAAATGTGAAAAATTTATTCTTGGCAATGTTTTTTTTTCCAATTTTGTGATGTTGCCACACTAACCATCATCCACAAGGAGATTTAACCACAGTTGACTACAGACCACCTATGAAAGCAGAAATTCAGTAAAATCCTTTTATATCCTAGCTACTTGCTGGAACAATGTGTAGAAACAAGGCAATTTTCAAAGATTTCATTTTTGACGATTTTTATTGAATTTTTGGGAGCATTCAACAAGCTATTAAGTCTTTGAAAAAAAGATTCTCCAAATGACGAAAATTTGCCACCAAAACAAAACTCTGAAACTTCTTGGTGGTTTTAATTATCGGATTTTGAGAAATAAATAAAAATTCATTAGATTTCTATCAAGGTTTTATGCTTAAATTATGTCATAGAACAACCGGCATATAAAGCTCCCCTTATGGATTTAAGGTGCCCTCCAACTACACTATAAAATCTCTTACCAAAATGTCTTATAGGTCATTATGCTCTAGAACATGCAATGGAAGCCAATTGCAACCTGCAACCTTACAAAATGCCACTCACACTCATGAGCTTGTCTCATTCCAAGATGGAACTGTAAACCAGTACCATAGTATATAGTATATTATTCTGTTCCAATTTAGTTTGAAAACATTTCTCATACATAGTTGAGAAATCTTTGCCTTCGTAGTTTGTAAAGATTGCCTAACTCAAGTAACACATGAGTGATCAATCCTTCACAAGAGATGAAGACAAACTTGATGACTTGAACTACCTAATAGCTAGAACTAGTGAGGTTCTAGAATGAATTAGAACCTTAATGAATCATGTGGATAGCTAGAGTTAAAGATGAGAATTCTACTGGAAGTGGCAACTAGCCCTAATGAATGTAGATCAGAATGAGAACATCAAAGAACATCAATAACTTGAACAATATTGTTGCATGCAATCCAGTTTAGGTTCAAAAGATTTTCCATGTTGTTGCTATCTTCTACCGCACATCATGCACTCTTGTTTATGTGAGGTCTTCTCCATCGTATGTAACATTGGCTTCTGCACATGACTTTATGTCATAATGTATAAGGGAAGGTCTGCTCCTGATGGTCTCCTGCAATTTGCAGGTTGTAGCCTTGAGGGTGGTAGCTTGCGGTTGTAGGCCCAAAAATTAGGGGAGGTCACGGGAGTGGGCCTTCCCCAGTGTAAAGCATTGAAGGTTTTTTATTCAAATGGTGGATGGTCTGCATGTGATCGGTGGAAGGGTCGTTCAACTGACAAACAAATCTTCCATGTGGGGAGGTGCTTTCAAACACAAAGAAAAAAAGCTTGGAGTGCTTTGTGATGTCTTTTTATTGTTGAACAACTTCTTTGAGCAGCAACCCACACTTTATAAGATGTACCTTCATATCTCACAAAGGCTTCTTGAATGCTTTTGTTGCTTCTCAGCTCTTCTGCTTGTGCACAAAAGCAAAGCATCGCTGCCCAAAACTTTGAAGTGCCTCACATCAAACATTGTTCCACTCCAGGCTTCATAGAGTGTCATACCCTCAAGCAACTCCTTGGGCTCCTGTTATTCAAGTATGTAACTATATGAATTGCTTCTGGCCACAACCCTTGAGAGAGGTTTTCTTTTTGGAGAATACTTGTTGCGGTCTCCACCAAGGTTTCGTTGAGTAACTGCCCTAGGGCCTTGTGTAATCCAATCTCTTTTGCTGTGATAAGTTAGGGCAGTGTGAGTAGGGATTGGAGTGCTGGTGATAACATTGGCTGAAAGTTGAAACCCTGCTGCTATATTGAATAATGCACATGGATCATGCCAACAAATGCTAAGCATTAATAGTTTTCCTCAACAAAGCTTGGCAAGTCTTCATACAGACCTACTAATT
>Ga0209611_10014975_pt1 | contig 10222 bp, 8 predicted proteins | sample S1TSphgellanicum_3_FD_187693 | JGI IMG/M metagenome (GOLD analysis project Ga0209611, IMG submission 187693) | Host-associated microbial communities from peat moss isolated from Minnesota, USA - S1T2_Fc - Sphagnum magellanicum MG (SPAdes) (version 2) | ecosystem: Host-associated > Plants > Peat... | reverse complement strand
TTACAAGTCCTAGAACCCATCATAATTTATTTTTTCTTAAATTGATGATTTTTTTTAAAATTTAAAATTCTTTATTGATGTTAATAACCCCTTTTATGTTCATAAAATGATGAAAATTCACCATAAAAAAAAAATTTAAATACATCATTTATATTTAATTTAAAGTTTTTTTTTTTTTTGGATAAGGTTCATAATTATTTCAAAGATTGCTTAAAAGCTTTTAAATAAGTTTGATGTTGGAACTATTTATGGATTTAAGGTTGGATTTATTAAAATTACTTTGAAAATTTTATCCATTAGGAGTAGCCTTTTTTTCTTTCGAATTTGTATTTGATTCTCTTTTTTTCCAAATTATAGTTTTTTCATTTTTTTCTCAAATTTGTATTATTTTTCCAACTTTTCCCCCAAAATAATCACCAAGTTGCAAAAATTTGCCACCAAAAGAATAAAAAATAAAACTAACATTGGTTGTAGGGTGGGGTTTACTCCAACTATTTAATCCCAAATTTTCACCAAATTATGTTGGTTTTGCTTCTACAATGGGAACAAATGTCAAATATATATTTACATCATTAAAAAAATGCTATAAAAAACAAGTTGCAATATTTTTTTCAAAGTTGTGTAATTAAGCATTTGTATTGATGTATGATTATTGTTACTAAACAAATATGGCCTTGAAAATTAAAATATTGGTTACTTAATTGATGTTTATTCATCTAGCCCATTTTTGCCAATGTAAAGGACAATAACATCAACAAAAGACTTTTAGAAAAAACATTCAAAATTTTTCAAATCAAAAATATACATGTCATCAAATTTTCACAATAGGTTACAGTAGGTAGCCATAATATTGAAGGATTTAAACAAGATTCTAGTTTCATAACTTGTCTATAGCCAAATGTGGTTAAATGTTTTTATGGATGATGATTCCTTCCTACGAACCTTCGGTTTTCCCAAGGGATCAAATTTTCCTTATGATAAGCCCAATTTGTCGGAAGTGCCAATTCCTAAAACCCCACAATTTAGTCCTTGAAGCAAATTGGGTAGTTGAAACTTAGTTCACCAAGGCTTAGATTCCCATGTCACCATGGAGGTCCCAACATGAATTTTTCCTTGTGTGAATTCAATTCACTCAAAGGGGCGTGTCATTAAGATGTGGGTAGGATTGCATGTAATGAACATTTTTGACACAATTTCATAGATTTGACAATTTTCATCAACCGATCATCTACATAGAAGCTAGGGTTTGCATTTGAAGACATCCAAATATATGAAAAAAGAATTGATTTTTAATAAACCTTTTTTGTCCTATGCTCAAAACCATCTTCTATTGTTGTATTATAATTTCACATCTACATTACTAAAACTTAGGTTCTTAAGCAATACCTACATGATGCAAGGGAAATTTTATAATATTTGTTTATGGGCATTCAAAACACACTAGGTTTTTGTAATTATATATAATACCCACATATGGGTCACAAAATATGCATTGACATTTTAACAAAAATGTGTAATACTTGCATATAGGTCACAAAATAAGTATTGGTTTATTGGTGTCTTAACATCCTTCTAAAGTGCAATTTGAAAGAATGAAAGTATTGGACTTTGGGACTATATTTTTAATTGATTAATGATGAACTGGAATTGAATCGTTTTCAATGGCACCCATGTGTGGGTATTGCATAAAACAACGCCATTACTTAACATAAACCCACATGTGGGTTACAAAAATAGGTGTTGGTTAGGAACCCCAAACCATTCTAAACATGGTGGTTTAAGGTTGATTGGGGTATTGCATTTTTGGATTAGATTGCAAACATCAATTATGGATTTTGAAACAATTTGCAATACATGCATGTGGGGTTTTAAACCTCAATTAAACATTGGATCAAACATACAATACTCACATGAAACGTGTGTTATATCATCATCTTGTAAGTTGTGCATTGCAAGACTTGGTTGCATTGCTCATAATCAACTTTAACTTATATGACATATTAAGGTTGATGGAAATATTAAAAATATGGTGTAGATTAGATTTGGGGTATGGTGACCATAACATAAACAACCCTTATACTAGATTGAATGTCAATTCATGGTTTTAATCAACCAATATGATTTTTATTACCAAATGAATGGGACATTTATTCATAATATCTTTTATTAAGTGCATTTATGTGTTCTAACATTGTTTCATGCCAATCTTTCAAACATTTAATTGAATTCTAAAGGCAAAAAGCCTTAAAATGTGCATGACAAGATTTTGGAACTCAATGCTCATTTTGAATCAAAGTTAAGTTTGATCCAATAGTTAAATGAAAAGGATTAGATGAAATCAATGTGCATAAAATATATAATTACATTTTCTAAATGACCATAAGACCTTGTGTTTGTGGTTCATGACACATTACCAAACCAAATAAAAATGAAAAAAAAATACAATGCCCACCTATAATTTGTTTTTCTTAAGGTAATGGTTTTTTCCCAAAATAAAAATTTATTATGCATTTATTGCTCAAAAAATGCAAAAAAACACAATTTTTGAATGGATTTTCAAATAGAATTTTTAAATTCTAAATGGTCTTAGATTTAATTGATTTGTATCAATATGATTCACCACAAAAAAAATTGACTACAAAATTCCACTCATAACCGTAGTTTTGAAGTATATTTACAATTTTTCATACTCTATGACACATTCATTTGACACAAATATACATCATATGTTCAAGTTCATAAATGTTTGTTGAAGTTTTTTTAAAGTTTAAAGCTAATGCAATATACTTGAAATGAACAAACATAATCCAAGATGTGAAATCTTCATGTACCCAAAAAAAACCAAATGCAATTTTTTTGTGTTTTTATTACAATTTTTGGGGGGCGTAGTGTGTTTTCACCAATGTGTGAAGTTGCATGGTCACAAAATGCTACCCCTCCTTGCTAACATTCCCTTACAAGTTTTTACATTGTAAAACTAGGCTCTTTCCATTGGTGCATTTGAACTTGGATCCTCCAACACTATCCATAGGAAACTCATTTTCATTTGTAGTGGTATTGCCACCAATGTCAATTCTTTATTCTTCACCTTCAATAAACTCATAATCATCATTATAAGAGGAGTCCCCATCATCCACAATATGCCACAAGTTCACAAACATGGTGTGAACCTTCCATGATTAGATCCATACTATGCTTCACATTATTCTATGATGTTTCTTGAGTAATATTGGTGCACATGAGAATAACCATGATTCAATGTTTGCACAAATTCTCTCACAATGCCCATTCACACGAGCAACATGGATATTGAGTAAATGTATACATCACTTGGTGCATGACATTAACAAGGCATTGGCTCCACACCACCAAAACACCATTGCTGTCAAAGGTTGGTTTGGCAACATGGGTAATCAAGATATTCAAGGTTGGTTTTTTCCACATTCTTTTTCACAATGGCCTCCATGGCCTTGTTTTGTAATTTTTTTTTTTCATCTCCATTGTATGCATGTAATGATGTGCAATGGTTGTGGTTAATCTCCATACCAACCAATCAATTCAACATCCTCTAAGGCCCTTAATGTAAAAAAAAAACCAACACTTTAAAACACCATACACATTGCAAAAAATAGATAGGGCCACCCAAAAAAAATTGAAGAACAAGATTACAAAAAAGGGTTAAATGATAAAATATGATAAAATGGAAATGATTACATATCAAGTTGCCAATAATAAGCTCAAAAATAATTCGTCCATGCATATGAGACAAATGTTGATTGAGGTTTTGCTTCACATTTTGCCTCCCATATTTTGAATGTGTGAATGTCTTCATCATGGTTCATGGACATGTAGATCTTGTCATGGAGGTCATAGAGGATTGCACCCCACATTCAACATCTTTGATTTTCTTAGTTGCATGGGATTGTTAAGCTTTGAGAACATGCTAGCAAGAAAGGAAAATAACAACATGGTCTATGGTTCAAATGGTCCTATGCATGCATACATAATGAAAACATAATTAGTGCAATGGTTGGGTATGCAAACATTACAAACATGAGAAAAATCATCAAGCAAAATTTTAAATAAAAATGTATAGAAGGTTGGGCATTCATTATAATGCCTTGTGGGGAATCATGATAATGTAACAAGATGGTTTCTAATTATTTGGACATGTGTGATAATGTCCTTGCTCTTTAGGGTCTTAACCACTCAAACACATCTTCAATGTTTTACAAGTTCATAATGATTTATGCTAAAGGAACACTTGTGTGATGAATGTCAAAACACATCAAAATGAAAAAATGAAAATTTATGTTATTAATGCCAAATGTGGCATCTATTGAGATAGCACCATGATGGCCGCATGAAAACATCGATTGACATTGAATTGGCATTTAGATGCCAATGGTGAATGGCACTTTAATCCCATTGATTTCTCTAGCTTCTTAGAAGAAAAAAACATCCTCTAGATGTTGAAGAGCCCAAGATTGAATGAAAATGACAGGATTCTTGTATAAACACTAACTTTCAATTTTATGTTTTTAGTCCAAATAAGAAATATTTTGACTCAATGAAATCATCCCTTATCATGGCCTTTTTAGCATTCACATGTTACCATCAAATCACTTTATTAATGTCATAAATTTGTAAATAACCATGTAACCCAAATTCAACTAAGTCCATATGTGATCATTTGGGGTTTCTAACATTCACAAAGCATAAAAAGACATATGAAAATTTAAGGTCATGTTGGCAATGTGCAAATGACCCATTTGCTTGCGTATGAGATTTACGATGGAAATCTATTTTCGCTATTTTGAACTGTGTGTAAAATATTTTCATTAACAAGGTTAAACAACCTTGCTTGATAGACTGAGTGTGGTTGGGGTCAATTGCTTGTGTACATGTTAATGTGATTACACCATGCCATGGTTCTAAAAGGACATGATTTTCTTGCCTTTGATAATGCACAAGACATGATATTTTTCCCATTATGTGTGATCACCTCATTGTGCCACATCCAATGATGATAATCTTATTCTTATATTTTTCAATCAAAATTGGGATATGTAATTGTATTTAAGGTAATGGATTGACCTTCCCTTACATGTTATGTCACAAGCCATGATCTATTAGTAGTGCGCATTCAAGAGTCAAATATGTGCCAAAGCCTTTCATCTAATATGATATTGGAATCTCTAAGTTTAGAAGCAACAAATCCTTGATGGGAAGGGGGATGATTAACTTTTATTTTCCATTATGTCTATTTGAATTTGCTAATGAATATTGCCTTTTGTAATTGGCTTAGGTATGGCCTCACACTTTCATTATTCTTTGAATAATAGAATATAATTGAGGATCTAGGAGTGTTAGGTGAAGGAAACATTGTTATTTTATTTTAATAAATCTTTTTTGGGAAAGTGAAATGGTATGGAATGATGCTTAAACAAATAGTAAATAAAATACATTTCAAATTGCTATCATTACATTTACATATCTATGATATCTTAACTCACAAAAAAATTCATAACATCAAAAAAATTATTATCTTTTGGATTTTTATTTTATTTTATTTTATTATGAGGATGTTTAAAACATTTGTAGTTTTGTGAAAATGAATTGAATTAAAAAATAATGAAGTTTTTAACATTTTTGAGGAAGAAAGAAATTATGGGAACCATTATATCCAATTCCTTTTGGTCCATTCTTTCCCCAAAAGGTAAGAGATTCCATGCTTGATTTGGTTTAGTCAATTAATAAGTTTATACATATATGAATTTGTACATTATAAAATTTGATAGAATTAAAAATTAATATTTGAAAATTTTCCCAAAGAAACTTTGTGGGTAATGTTTGTATTATATATTATATATCTTTATTCAATATAGTAGATGCAAATGCCTATGAAAATTTCATCAATACATTAATATTTATGATTTTTACTCGCATGACAATTCATAATATCAAAAAAACTTGAAATACCTTTTGAAATAGGGATTTTTAATACATTTTTTCCAATACAACAAACTTTTCCTTGGGTGGTACCACTAGGAACCACCTTACCAAAATCACAAGAAAGACCCAATTTTAAAAATAAAATTCCATCTATTTATACATTAGTTTATTTGATTGAACTAGGTGGGCTATGTGTTCCTCGCCTATGCACACACTCATGAAAAATAATGAACACCCAAAAACATATAATATACATTAACATTTTGATTCCTAACCCATTCTTGACCCATTCTTGACCCAATTCTTGACTTTTTTTTATTAAATTTCCTTACACTTACACAATAGATATTTTTTCTTATTTATTTAGTACATGCACATGGGAATGATCCAAACTAGTCATTAAAACAACAAAAGGTGAAAATAATTATCATTTGTGTTCTTGACATCAATGGCTCTTTGGGGCATAACAATCTTGATTTAAAAAATTCATAACTAAATCAAAATTGATTCAATCAATTATTTATAAAATACATAAAATAGGTTGGCATTTGAAGTATTCTCGAAAATTAACATCCAAGGAAAATTCCCAAAACATAGATTCCTTTTGTGTTCCTAATAAAAAAAATCCTTTGTGTGACATTCGTAAAACATTTTCCTTATACATTCATTTTCCACATCAAAATAGATTTTTTTGGTAAATTTCATTAAAGTTTTGAATTCTACACGACTTGGATAACCTTTTGATAAATAACTTGGAATGAAAAAATTTCTTTATGTGAGTCCTATGTTGTCCTGAAGTTGAATGGGTCATAAAAATTTGGGGTGTGATGTTCCTAGTGGTACCACCCAAGGATAAGTTTGCCGAATATTATAGAAATTAATTTATTTTTAAATAATTAAATTGTAAAATAATGAATTTTCTTACCTTTTGGGGAAGAAAAAAACTAAAGGAACCATTCTACCCAAATTTTTTTTCATTTTTTCTTTCCCATAAAGGTAAAAGATTTAATGGCTTTTCCCTTTTGGTTGATTACCAAATTTATATGTATATCAATGTACATTCTAAACTTTGATTAAATCAAAAATTACCATTTGGAAAATTTCCAAAAGATAGATGTTTGTAACAGTTATATTAAACATGTCATATGTATTTATTTAAATAGTATATTAAAATGCATTTCAAAATGCCATCACTACATTTATATTTATCATATTTAAATTTGCATCAAAATTCATAATATCAACACATTTATTTTGAATTAAAAAAAAATTTACATGAATTTTTTGAAAACTGGTATGATAGAGAAATTAATACACTTAAGTATAATTTCATTAAAAATAAATGAAGTTAATCTTTTACTTTTGTACAAAAAGAAGGAACCAAGGAAACCATTTTGGTCAATTAGTAAGGTTTTACATATATTTACATACATTGTAATATTTGATAGAAGAAAACATTGACATTTGAAATTCCAAAAAATAAACATTTTTTGTTACATTTATATCAAACATTTTATATCTTTATTTCAAATACTATGTAGAAATACCTTTCAAAATTCCATCATGACATTTAAATATGCATGACATTTTAACTTGCATCAAAATTCATAATTGATATCAAAAACAATTCTTATGTTTTGAAAAATTGGCATCGTCTAATGGATGTCTAAATTTTTTTAGTATTGTAAAAATTAATTAATTAGAAATAATTTAGCCAATTTATTATTATTTTTACCTATTTTTGAAAGAAAGGAAATAAGGAAATTGTTCTAACCAATTCCTTTTGGTCCTTTCTTTTTGAAGAGGTAAGTCATTCCATGCCTCAGTTTTTTTAAACAATTAGTTAGCTTATATACATACATTATATGTATATTGTAAACTTTGATCAAATAAAAAATTAGTTATTTGAGAAGTTCCCCCAAAAATGTAGGTAACATTTATATTATATCCTTATTGAAAATCATAGATAATTTAAATATGTATGAAAAAAAAAATTATGTTTTGATATTTTTGCTATATCAAAAATCACAATATCAAAGCATTTTCTTAAAATTTTGGTGAAGAAAGGAACCAAGGGACCATTTTATCTTCTTCTTTTGGTCCCAAAAAGGTTACTAAAATACGTGGTCTTGGCCTATTATGTGGGGTATATTAATTAAAATAATGACAATTATTAAAAACAATTAATTTTAATAATTATTATAGAATGTTTATCAATGTGAATTATAATCAAAGTATATTAAATATAATGTGTACATCATAACCTATTTTGGGAAGGAAAAGGACCGTAAGAAACATAAGATCTATTGGTGAACTCTTTTGGTTTTTATCTTTCCTGAAAAGGTAAGACATTAATTCCTCTTCCTTTTGGTTAATTACTAAGGTTTTTACATATATTAATGTACATTGTAAGTTTTGATGAAAAATTAATTTTATATAAAACATATTATGTATTTATAATAGTAAATGAAAATGCATTATAACAAGACATTTTCTTATCTTTTGAAAAAATAAATATATCATTTTTTTTACATGGATTTTTCAATCATTTTTAAATTAAAAATTATATATATATATATATATATCCACAATCTTATGTAATGCAATGTTGAGGAATTTGATCTTTCAATGGAATTTGAAGCTACAACTTTTGTAAAACTCAAATATTTAAGATATAATATTGTGAATCTTAATCAATAGTGAAAAATATTTTCTGCATATATGGTATTTAGATGAAACTGAAAAACATGTTTTTTTTTCAAACTATGTACATTTCACATTAAATCAAATAATTGTAAAATACATAAACAAAGGTATGTAATGTGCAAAAAAATTGCATTATAAATATTAAATTTGTATGGAAAGTACTTTTCATTTCATTGTCAAATACATAAAAAATAATGCCAATGATGATGATTCATCAAAATTGGTTTTGGTAGAACAACTTTAGGTTCCATAAGTTGTAGGTCATCGTTGATAGGCTATTCCAAACTAGAATCTATTTAACCCATTCTTGAGTGAACATGCATGGAAAGGTGTATTTTTGGGTCTATGTTTCTTTGAAGTTTTTTTTTCCAATACCATATTCATGAAAAAAAATTCAATACCTTTTCCATCAATTTGCATCCCATTTCTCTTCAATTGAATTGGATTCAAATTAAATGTAATTGAATTTGAACTTTCAAATATTCAAATTCAAATATATTGAATGGAATTTGAATTCAATTCCAATTCATCAATATATTCATTTAAATGAAACTTATTTCCATAAAATCAATTCATTTTTTTCATTAATTGATTAGTTGATCATCAATGGTCGTGCACAATAGCCATGTGCAACCCAAGTAAATATGCATGCATATGAAAAAGGCACGTAGACTCGTGCTAATTGATGTTGATGTAACAATTGATGTAGAAAAGCCACATCACATCATTGTTTACAACCTCAAAAAAACACCAAATTGGATGTTTTATATTTACTTTTGAAAAGAAAGATAATATGTTTTATTGAATTTGTTCAAAGTAAATGTAAATTTGTGATATTGTAATAATCATTGATTAGGGATTGAACACATATAATGGAAGTATATTTGACTTTGAATATTTATTGTGTTTAAAGATTATTGGTTTATTTGCTAGCAAATTATTGAAAGCTTTCAAATAATACTAGTGTTGATGCTTTTGATATCGCTATATAAATTGATGTAATTGTGAACTAAATGTTTGACATATATGTATGTTATAAATTAACAAATTCAACTTTAAACTACATAATTGTAGTTTTATAAGGATTATTAGCAAATTTTGAATTGTGTTTAACATGTTCAATGACCATGAAAAAACAACACATACCTTGTCATTACAATTAGTTATGTTTATAACTATGGATATTTTTATAGGTACATTAAATTTTATATTTTCAATCCCCACAAAATTTTTAGTAATTTGTATTACTCATGCATTATTTTATTTTGTCAATTTAAAAAACTTTTAGGCACATGGTCAATTATGGTAATAAAACAGCTAGATGGCACAATAAATGTACAAGCCATCCTAGAAAGTCTTGGACCCACCCATTTTATCACCAAATTGGTTTATAAATGGAAAATCTTTAGTGGATTTTCATTGTGGAGAAATTGCCTAGATGATTTACACTTGAATGACATACCAAATGCAAACTACAAGGATTATATTAAAGTTGAAGTTACTTTAGCCAAAAATATAAAATGAAATGGTTGGAAAAATTGAATATTTTGAAGAGTTGAAG
>Ga0209611_10014972_pt1 | contig 10223 bp, 9 predicted proteins | sample S1TSphgellanicum_3_FD_187693 | JGI IMG/M metagenome (GOLD analysis project Ga0209611, IMG submission 187693) | Host-associated microbial communities from peat moss isolated from Minnesota, USA - S1T2_Fc - Sphagnum magellanicum MG (SPAdes) (version 2) | ecosystem: Host-associated > Plants > Peat... | reverse complement strand
AATTTTGCCAAATTTCAGATCTCACAAAATTGGGGGAAAATTCCCTGATTAATTAGCACATATCCATATCCTTACATTATACCTAGTCATGATAATCACCTGTAGTTCACTTTTTTTTTAAGAAAAATTTTCCTTTTCTTGTTTTAAAAATAAAAATAAAAATACCTGTGTAATGAAAACTTTTGGGTCTTTCTCCAAATGCTGTGCGTTAATAAATAAATAAATACATAAATAAATAAATAAATAGGTAGCCTACTAATTTAAGAACCCAGAGTAATAATAAAAAGTTCAACTCTTTTAGGGCGAGTTTAGGCAGTTAAGCGGTTGGCGAGTTTACGCAGTTAAGCAGTTAGAGAGATAGATAAATGGATAGATAGATAGATGGATGGATGGATGGATGGATGAATAGTTGGATGGATGGATGATTATTTGCCTTCCCTAAACTAGAGAGAGAAAGAGAGAGAGTTGGGTATCGATAAATTTGGAGGTGCCGCCAGAAAAGGGGAAGCTCCTCCCCCCCCAACCCCCCCCGCCATGTGTTTCTCTCTGGATTGCCTCCAGACGTTGCAACTGCAACTATAAAAAACATGTGCATCGCCGTGACTGCTACCATCGCCTTCTCTTCTCTTCTCTTGCTGGTGTTTGTTGTTGTTATTGCTCCTTGTTTTGTGCATGATCTTCCATACTTTCGTTGCAAGCTTTTCAGATATTCTTGTTGCTCTTCATAAAAGGATTTTGGATCCGATCTGCCAACGAAACCTCCAAAGTTCCTAATTTTGAGTTTGTCCAGAGTTTGTCCTCCTGTTTTGCTGCTGCTGATCGGTGCCTGGGCTTTTAGTTTTTTACTTGGGGTTTTTCCCAAACTCTTGTTTTCTTCGCCGCTCGTCTACAACTCCCAAGTGCATTTTCAGGGATCAAGAAAACTCGATCTGTAGCTATGGGTACGTGATTTAGAGACCCTGTCTCCAAAAGGTTTCTGAGAGTCTTGTTGCTCTGGGTTTTTGCTTGAATAATTTGTCTCTAGCTTGTGGGTCGTCATCATCATCATCATCATCATGGCTGCTGCTTCTTCATGGACTGCTGAGGTTCTGTGACGAACGTCTTTTCCTAGTAGGAGAAGAGTCCTACAAGAAGTCCTTTGTTCTTATGAGATCGGGGTGGTTGTTGTTTGTATGTGGCGCGTTCTGCGGATAAAGCTGTGGAGAAGGTCAAGGTCGGCATCAACGGTAAGAGCCGTTTTTCCCCTCTTCCTTTCCTCATTCTCCTCATTCCTCCCTTCCTGAATTACATACAGTTTTAGCTCGCAGAGTTGGCTTGCTGTTTCTATGTATCCAATTGTGATGAAGGGCTTGCCAAGGGTTTGTTTGTACTCCAAACCTTTCCAAACCCTTGGGAGTGTTTCTTTCTGAGGATACATCCATATGGTGGTGGTGATGGGTCATATGGGTGGGGTGGGGGATCAATCAATGTGTCAGGGTTTGGACGCATTGGCCGCTTGGTAGCAAGAGTGATCTCAGACCGTGATGATATTGAATTGGTGGCTGTCAATGATCCCTTCATCAGTGCAGAGTATATGGTTTGTGCTCTTGCCATGTAAATTTGTATGCCTGTGGTTTCTGAGACAAAAAATGGGTTTTTGCAATTTGGAGTTTGCCAGTAGGGATTATGGTTTCTGCATGAGTACTTTGTAAATCCTTTATGTGTTTCACATTTGCCTGATACTTGTATCCAGGTTTTGTGTCATTGTTGTCATCTGTAAGCTTACTAGTTGGGATAATGGGGTTTTGAATACATAAGCCCCATTTTGAAGCTTTTTCTTTCTGTTTGAGTTGTTAATTGGGATGGTTGAAAGTTATGTTTCTTTTGCAGTTGTTGATTTTGATTGCTGTGAGTTTTTGGGTTTTCTTTTTGCAGGCATACATGTTCAAGTTTGACAGTGTTCATGGGCAGTGGAAGAAACATGACATTAAAGCTCAGAATGATAACTCCCTCTTACTTGGTGGCAAGCCTGTTGCTGTTTATGGTCTCAAGTAGGTGTTTTCAAATCCTTGGTTCTCTTTGTGGAATTTGCATGGGAAAAAACTTTCCACTTCTCTATTCTTTAAAGTGACCTTCTTGTTGAGACCATATGATGTGTAGTCACAACATTCCTAATCTTGGTGATTGCAATGGTTATTTCTTTTGGTGTTTTGCTGTTACTGCAATCCTAATGGATCCAAAAGGTTCATGATAATAATTTGTCCATGCTCTCACAGGCTGGAGGAAAATCAAGACTCTGAGAGAATATAGGACTGTGGGTTGATGTGCAGAGATCCTTCAGAGATACCATGGGGAAAACATGGAGCTGATTACATTGTCGAGTCCACTGGTGTATTCACAGACAAAGCAAAGGCTGCTGCTCACTTGAAGGTAATGTGTTCAGTCTTGTTGCTCACAGTACCCTGGCCATGAACTGTCTGTAGAAAGCCAGTGATACAGAATCCCAACCCACCTGTCTGCATTGGGTTTGTCTTGGGATTGTTTCTCCTTTAGCTTTTGATTGGGTGTGTGGATAATGGCCTTTGAATCAATTGGAATGTAATTTGATGCTGGATGTAGAAGTCCTATCTGTTCATCTAAATTTCTTTAACAAAATTGTATTGAACAACAGCAGTTTGTGAGGCATAATAAAAGTGAGTGGTTGCTGGACTATTTGACCAACTACTTAAAACCATGCAATTTTAGGCTTGGTTAATAAGAGTTTCTGAGATTCAAACAATGGATTGCCTTCATTTTTTGTTCCAAAGGTTATGTCATGGTTAGCCTCTAGGTTTTTGAGATGAGTGTGAGGAGTAATGCAGGGAGGTGCTAAGAAGGTTGTGATATCAGCACCTAGCAAGGATGCGCCAATGTTTGTTATTGGTGTGAATGAGGACAAATATACAGCTGATCTTGATATTGTCTCCAATGCTAGCTGCACGACTAACTGTCTTGCTCCTCTGGCTAAGGTGCCCACATCACTCTTCTGTTTTCTTCCATACTAAACCCTGAGTGATTTCACCAGGCATTCTGTGTTATGCTTTTCTTTAGCACATCCCACTCTTCCAAAAGTACATGCTATATTTAATTATGGTTTGTTTTTCTGAATTTTAGGTAATTAATGACAAATTTGGAATTGTCGAAGGTTTAATGACTACTGTGCATTCTACCACAGGTACCTATTACACTTTATTTCTTTCTTAGTCTTCAAAGTGTAGAATTCATTAATGGATTTGAAGAAAAAACAACCATACCAGAGAGTCTACAGACAGAGACTGAACTGGTTACATGAGCAAACATTACTCCAATGTGGAAGTCACATGGGCAACATGTCCTATCTTTGAAGTGCAGTTTTTAACTTTTGTTTGGATGTGCAGCAACACAGAAGACAGTTGATGGGCCGTCACACAAGGACTGGAGGGGAGGGCGTGCTGCTGGAGTCAACATTATCCCTAGTTCCACAGGAGCTGCTAAGGTAAGTTATACATTAATTCAAGTGCAATTCTATGGAGGAGGTCTTGATATTGTGGTCATATTTTATATAAAGATAATGTATAATATGGTGCTTGTATAGCCACAAGCTAACTGTGTTAATAATTGTATGAAAAATACAATTAGGTGCTTCATGTCTAGTTCAATTGAGGTAGGTGCAACCTCTGTTGGAGGTTGACTGTTGGGTTTTCTATTCTATGCAGGCAGTGGGCAAGGTTCTGCCAGAGTTGAATGGGAAGCTCACTGGTATGGCGTTCCGTGTTCCCACCATTGATGTTTCGGTGGTTGATTTGACAGTCAGACTTGAAAAGCCTGCCTCATATGATGCCATCAAAGCAGCAATCAGGCAAGGACAGAAATCCTGTGACTATCAATTTCATTTTGGAGGGTGAAAAGAGCTATTTCTTTGACCTGCTTGGTGATGTGCTGCATTAGTTTGAAGTGTTTGCAGTAGTGACCTTGATGTGTTATGTTCTCAGGAAAGTTAGGTGGTATGAAAAGTGTCACTGTTTTGGTTGGTAAACAGGGCGGAGGCCAATGGAAAGTTGAAGGGAATATTGGGCTACACTGAGGAAGATGTAGTGTCCACCGATTTCATCACCGATAGCCGATCCAGCATTTTTGATGCCAAGGCTGGCATTGCTCTTACTGACAACTTTGTAAAGCTGGTGGCGTGGTATGACAATGAATGGGGTTACAGGTGTGTGCTGTTTCTGAAATTTGTGAAGAGATTATGAGGTTTGGTATTGACTAGTATATGGTCTTGAAAACTCTAGAACCTGAGGTGACCAATCTTCTTACATAACTCGTAATACAAGAAACCCCTTGGTTCTACTAGTCACCAAGGACATTCTTCTTTTTTTGCATGGAGCTGATGACACTTTCAGTAAACAAAATTGAGCTCTGGGTCTTTGGTATACATAACTGATAGTCTACTCATTCAAACAACTGCTGTCCTTCCTTAGTTACAATCTAATCTGTTTGGTGTGCTTCTTGGTTGCAGCTACCGTGTGGTTGATCTGATCTTGCACATTGCTTCTGTATCCAATGCCAAGTGATGAGTACACAAATGCAATCCACACCTCATCCATGAGAATTTTCCAGCTGCATTTGGAGTTCCAAATTTTCACAAAGTATTATGATGACCTTTTACAAAAGACTATAATGTCCTTGCATAGTTTGTAGATAGTGTTAAGAACTAGTAAATTCCCGAATTTACTAGTGGAACTAACAGTGGAGATTTGCGAAGCATCAAAATCAAAACATTTTTGTGACGGCAACTTTTTGCAATCAGTCTTCACTTTTTGGGATTCTTCCTTCGTGTTCTGGCAAATTGCCTTTGCATTTTGAGTCATTTGTTGGTAAGCTTACTCTTGCATTCTATACCAATAATTGACATGTTCCTTGGACATGGATACCTCTTGTGATGTTGGATGAAGTTGTACCATACCATGTTGGATGGCATGGTAAAGTGCCTTCCCATCAGTCATTTGTCAGTTGATCTTTGCCGCTGATCCAACCATTTAACAAAAGCATTTATGTTTACAAATGCTGGTACCCATTTTTCCAATACACTTCCTTTGGTAAACACAGGATACATATCCCCAAATTTTTTTATTAATTGTTAGATTGTCACAAAATTCATCATCTATGAATGCATTAATAACTAGAACCCCATGACTGGGGGAAAAAAGCTCTGGATTAATCAAAGATTATTTTTAATGTCAATTCAAGAATCTCACTATTAAAAATAATGACTCTATTTGCATTTGATTTTCCTTTTTTGATTTAAAAAAATGAATTATATATTTGTATATGGCATAATGTGCAATGCCAAATATATTTTTTCAAATGTCTTAATAATTGCAAAATTCAAATAGTACAATTATGGTGAAAAAAATTCATATTCACATAATATTTATCAATGATGATGTAGTGAAGAAGGTTGGTGTTTGCTTTAACTCAAATTGAAAAGCTCAAAATGTTCTCTATGTGAAGTGTGATGTTAAAGGGTAATTTTTTGTAAGACTGACTTATTGGTATTTGTTAGATTTTCTAATGACATGTTCATTACATGTTCATGATGAATTCAACTGATTACCTTTTTTTTCCATTCGAAGCAATCAAGTGATTTAGATTTTCTAATGACATGTTCATTACATGTTCATGATGAACTCAACTGCTTACCTTTTTCTTTCTATTCTGTGCATCAAGTGATTTAGATTTTCTAATGACATGTTCATTACATTTCATGATAAACTCAACTTCTGTAACTAGATTTCTCTTTCTAGTTAATATCAGGTTGTGGTCCTCATCAACTTTGTCTTGTTCCAAGATCTTATTAAATTATCTTGTGCATAATTGTGTACAGTTGTTATTTTCTATAAATGTTAAATTTCATATTTGACATGGAATTTTGTTGTCCCAATGTTACTAGGAGAACTCACAAAGTGCATAGGATTTATAGGATCATTGTACATTTTTCAAGATAAACGAGGTTAGATATAAGCAGCATGATGGGTAGGCCAAAATTTTGAGCATAGTATTTTGTGTGTTGGGGGCATTATTCATGTCTATTTACAAGGGGCCTGTCATATTTAACGGTTTGGTATCGAAAGCAAGTCCACCAAATTCTATGTTGCTAAGTAAACTTTTTTGGGAAACCTCATTATGGGGCTTGAAGGGTGGGGTATTGATAAATGGACCTTCGGAGGTCTTTGTCTCATCTTTCGGTCTTTCACTATTGGCTTCAAGACTAACTTAAAGGTAAATGTTGTTTTTCACTATGAGATGCAGAGTTGTCTACAGTTGGAAAGACCCCATTGTTTTATGGGGTTTGAATAAAGAAATTTAGTGATCTTGAGCAGAATTATGGTTTTAATTCAAATCAACAAGGGGACATGTGATGATGTTTTGCACATTAAAATGGTCATGTTAGGTCCAAAGTTAGGACATGAATATTGACAATAAAGTCATATAGTGGGTAATTTTTTTGAACAAAAAAGGTGAAATCACATTTTAGGGGCAAATTGCATTAATCCAACTTGAATTTGTATATCATGTTTGCATCAAGAGTGGGTGCATGGATACAAATGAATATTGCATGTACATTCCACATACCCTAGAAAGTTCACAGAACCTTACAAAAATTCATTTCACACTACAATTTGCAAAGGGTGTTCAAAAAAGGGTAGATGGGTGCAAGTATAGAAATAGGAGCTAAAAATCATGTCAAATAATATTTTTTTTTTTTTTTGACATTTTAAAATTATATTAATCATTCCAAGTTGTGTTAAATAATTAATATGAAAGTTGAGGAATTCAAATTAAAAGTTCATTAAATTAAGTTTTGGATTTTGGTTTTTTTAAAAAATGTTTGAACTTGAATAGGTGCTATGTCAATTGTAGTTAATTTTACAAAGGACTAAGTAAAGGACTATTGTAATAACATAAATTTGATGGTAAAAAAATTAGATGATAGCAAGTTACTACCCAAGTTCAAAAAACACTCACAATTTAAAAGATATGGAATTAAATTTTTTTAAAAATTCAAAGTATTTTTCAAATTTTAAAATTTTCAAAAATCTTTTACCACATGTAAATGGGGTGTAATGTGCATGACATCCAAAACAAAGTTATAGTTTATGATATAAAAAGACAAAACCAAAAATAATTAGCATATTTTGGTATGATTCAAAATTATGATAAATTTTTAAGATGAAAGACAAAATCTAGCAAAATTTACACACTTTGAAAAATTCATATTTATTCAACAATGATTAACACAAAACATGTGATTTATTGGGGCAACTATATGTATTTTTAATAACAAGTTGCAAAATATTTCATTCAAAAATTCTTTCATATGAAAAAGTGAAAAAAGACTAAAAAGGATTCATAATCCTTTTGTAAAGTAATACTATTGGCTCCTATCTATGTACTTGCACCAAAATGATTTCACATTACTTTAAACACTGTCAAGATTGCAACTATTTCCTAAAGTTGAAAGCAAAGACCAAGAATTATTGACATTTGATCATGCACAAATGAAATGAATAATTTGAAAGCAATGCATCCAATAAGAGACCTTTGTAGTCACAAAAGACTAGAAACACATAGTATTAAATGCACAAAGTCCTTTGATACATCTATTCCACTAATGTTTATTCATTATTGAGAGTGGAAGAAAAGGAATCCCATGTTTGTAAAACTGAAGATTGTAGTCAATTTGATAGAAACACATATGTAGCCTTAAAACAATCAACACCTTACCTTCACTTAACTATCAATGTGAAAGGTATATCTTGAAAGTCACAAAAACACTGACCTAGATTCAAACTCAAATTTGACACTAAAAACTATACATGCATGAAACAAGATGTGGAATTCACAAGCTTTTACTCTTTCACCTCATATGTTGGATGCAATTGGGACAAAAAAATTGTCAAGGTTGTTTGTAACATCTTCAACTAAACAATTTCAACATACATGTTTAAGTGTTGTAATAGCCACACAAAAAAACCAAATGAAAGTCACCATGGATAATTGGTCATTAGGTTGCAAGCGAAATCAATTGTTAATGCACATTGCATTCTAATATCAATGTAAGTACCATGTAGTTCAAAAAAATGACAAATGCATGTCATGGGTAATCTTGGATAGTGGATGTTAATGTTTATTAAGTTTGCAAAATCTAAAGATTATTCTGCCTTTACATATGCTAATTGAAATTTTGTGATGATACGAGGGAGAATTTGTATTAAGTGTGCCTTCTTTTCATAGAGATCTATAATCTCAATCAATTTTGCATTGACTTTAACATGCTTAACCTATGATCCCTTGCCTTCACAACACAATTTAGTCAATTGTTTTTCTCTCTTTTTCTCTCTATTCACAAAAAAAATAAAATGTTGCATAGATCTAGTGCATTGGGCTAGGTATTAGGTATGTAGATATACAAAATTATGGAAACACATTTTGTGTTATAAAGTTTCTTAGATTGCAGAGAGTTTAACAAGGACATTTCTAAAAAATCATAATTTTTATGGCTGAAAAAGTTTGTTCTAATGTATTGAAAACATTGATTACATCAAAGAATGAATAGTTGATGAGTAGTGAGAATAAAAACATACACAAAGAATGGAAAGTGCCTCCATTTTGGTTGTGATGTCATCTTCATAACCCCAAAGTAAACCATTAACTTCCTCAATACTTTGACCTTTTTTTCCCTATTGATTGTAGTTCTTTATCATGGTTTCTAGACTGCACACCAGTTGCAGATCCCCTTTAAAGTCAAGGTGCACAAAGAAATTTTATTCATTTTAAGAATACACAAAATCAACAAGGAATACAAATGACTAAAATCCTCCTGCCCAAAATGTAAAGAAAATATCAATACTAGTAAGTCGTTAATGTCAAAAGGGAGGCATGGTGGGTTACCTGTGTATCTAGGAGAATTTCTTGCATCTTTTTGTTCTCAATCTTGAATATTGACTATTGTTTATGAACACCTAGACCCCAGCTTCAAGGTGTTGTGGCCCATCATCCAATTCCTTGATACATTTTTTGGATGTTGATTGATAACAAAAAATTTCACCAAAATGTGATGAAATTACCCAACTCCCCACTCTTGCCCTCAAACTGTGGTTATAATGTATTGACAACTTAAAGAGATCACATGTTGATCAAATAGATGGAATTCTTTTGTTTCCAAAGCAGCACAATCATTCTCCAATTGTTTATCCAATGCCAATGCTTGCACTTTGGAATTCTCTTGTTCCTCCACATCAACAATACCCATTCACATTACCCCTCCAAATCAATGCCTAAAAAATGTTCAAATTTCAAAAAGCTTTTAAAGATTCCCTAGTCATCATCCAAGTGCAACATTCATTCACATCTCCACATTCACAAGGATGCAATCAACTTTCCAAACACAGATGTGAAACACAAAACATATAGTAAAATGAAGTGTTCATTCTTTTGATATTCTGCAAATGCATCTTACACGAATTTTCCTATTTGCCTCCAATTGTTGGTTTGATGGCCTTTGATGGTCAAAAATGTTCTTTGATTGCTTGTAGTGTTCTCCAAATTGAGTCTCATTATTGGTGTGTTTTTATTTACAATGTTCATATATGGCATCTGATGCCTTCAAGGAATGGTATTTGAAATAATTAGACTTGAGAAAGATTGTTTATGTACATAATAAGTCCACAAGAATTTGTTGATGTGAACACACAAAAATAATTGTGATACACTTGGTCATCAAGACTTCACTTTGTTCATGGTAAGATGATTGAAAGAAAATATGCACACACAACCTTTTCTTCACGGAGGTAGATGCTTATACAATAGCCCTCAATTGACCCCTCTTCTTCCAATGTGGTAAAAAAATGCTTCAATGTTAATCCTCTCAACTACCATTTTACATGTACACATCGTACAATGAACTCCTTGAAAAGACACATTGTGCAACTTGCACCTGATTTTATTAAAGGTTTTTAATTATTCAAGACTGTGGAATTCAAAACATGAATCTCACTTTAAATGAGGCCTATTAATTACTTGTTTTTTGTGAAGAAAACAACTAATACCCCTACCTAATGAAGTGAGAATAGAATGAAAACAAGGATTTAAATTCATGTTCCATGCTTGTGGGCATGGACCTAGTCACTTGTTACTTGTTTTTTCTATTTTGAAAGAATTCAACC
>Ga0209611_10014970_pt1 | contig 10224 bp, 6 predicted proteins | sample S1TSphgellanicum_3_FD_187693 | JGI IMG/M metagenome (GOLD analysis project Ga0209611, IMG submission 187693) | Host-associated microbial communities from peat moss isolated from Minnesota, USA - S1T2_Fc - Sphagnum magellanicum MG (SPAdes) (version 2) | ecosystem: Host-associated > Plants > Peat... | reverse complement strand
CTTTGGTTTTTTTTTTTTTTTCTTGGCCCTTTTTCTTAGCCCTGATCTCTGTACTACCCTCCCACCTAGATACTCTACAAATCTAGCTATTCTATTCACTTCCATCTTGTCCTTACCTACCAAGTACAACCAACCCCCTTGTTTGCTTACTCTTTATCCTTTCAAGGCTAAATTTCTATTTCTTGGCAAAATGTTTACCTCTTTTTGACGAAATCTTTTTCTCTCAACTAATTTTTTTTCTTCCTTGGTTAAACCTTTATTTCTCAACAAAACCTTCCTACTCCATGGTTAAACCTCTATTTATTGGCAAAAAAAAATTCTTCTTTGACTAAACCTTTACTTTTTGACAAAACCTTTTTGTTCATTGGCTAAACCTCTACTTATTGACAAAAGTTTTCTCCTCCATAATTAAACCTTTGTTTATCGACAAAACTTTTTTACTCCCTAGTTAAACCTCTACTTATTGGCAAAACATTTCTACTCCTTCATTAAACCTCTACTTATTAATAAAAATTTTCTAGTCCATGGCTAAACCCTTTTTTTTGGCAAAAATTTAATAATTTTTGGCTAAACCTTTACCTCTCAGCGAAACCTCTATAATCCTTGGCTAAACCTTTACCTCTTGGCAAAACATTTATAATCCTTGGCTAAACCTTTATATCTTGGCAAAACCTTTATAATCCCTGGCAAAACCTTTACTTCATGGCAAGACATTTTTATTGGCAAAAATTCCATATCTTCTTGACTAAACATCTATTAATGGCAAAAAAATTATTTATTCTTGGTTAAGCCTCTACCTTTCAACAAAAACTTTTTGTTTTTTGGCTAAACCTCTATATTTTCCTTGTTAACTTTTTTTACTACCTAACTAAATTTGTACATCTCAATAAAAACTTTATACTTGTTCAATAATTATTTTTATTTCTTAACTAAATTTCTATGTCTTAGTAAAACTTTTATATTTTTTGGTTAAATTCTACCTCTTAGCAAAACATCTATTTCATCATGGCTAAACCTTTGCCTCTTATCAAAACCTACCTACCCACACGTCATCATACCTTTCTATGCATTTGCAAATAATGGACTTTGATTGCAAAAATTATAATGTAAAATGTGGGTATTGTAAAGGAGTTGTAACATTTATTTGTAGCTTGATTCAAACTCATGATGACGATAAGCCACTAACCTGAAATGTGGGTATTGTAATTGAATTTTTTCAACAATAGTCTTTTACTTCCATTTTGGACCATATAATGCAAAATGTACTTAATTTAATTTAGCAATAGCCTTGATAAATTTAAAGTTAAAAAGACATCAAACATCTATGAATATTTTCATAATTTTACATTTTAATCAGAATCAATCCTAGGTTGGATTTTGAGGGGGAAATTTTCACATACAAATATTTGCATCAAGATTCATTTTATTTCTTTTGAAGGTGAATGAAAAAGGTTTCAAGTTGGGCCCTCAAGTTGAAGTGACCACCTTAAAGGTATGAGAATAAACTTTTATTTCATTATTTTATTTTATATTTCATTATGTTTCAATTTTAATTCATCACTCACTCCTAGAAGACTATTTTGTATGGCATTTGTTTATGTTATGTAATTATTATTTTTTATGACATTTACCATTGAAATTGTTTAGGTCTATATATAAATATTTTGGGGTAATTAGTTTTAAACTATAAAGCTAATGCTTCCATTTATTAAAATTTTTAGTTGATTAACTTTAAAATTCAAAACATGGTTGTTATAAAACATTTTTGTATTTCATAATTTGTATCTATTTGTATAATTATTAGGTTGAGAACATTTATCATTATGATTATTTAGGGTTTGAAGTTTAAGGGTTTAATGAAATGTGTGTTGATTTATTCAAGTTGTGTTTTCAAATCATGCTACAACTCCTTTGAACATGACATCATCCTTTAACATCAACAATATGAATTTTTTTTCTTGATCGTTTTTTTTTATATTATTGTTTTGTTTTTTAATTAAGGAAATCAATATTCTTGGATGGTTTTAACACAATCATTAAATTCCACTAAAAATGTTCCATGTTTGATATATGGATTAAAAATTTTGGCTTCCCATAAATAGTGTAGATTTAAGGTTATAATGCTAATATTCTAATTTGCCACTCACATACAATGTGTAGTTTAAATTGTCATGTAAATATTGCATTTCTTTCTCCCACATATAGTGTGCATATCTAAATTGTCGTGTAAATATCGCATTTGGCCCCCACATATAGTGCACATCCTTAAATTGTCATGCAAGTATTACATTTTACCTTCACATATAGTGTGCATCTTTAAATTGTCATGCATGTATTGCATTTCCTTCCCCCATAAATAATGTAATTCATTACCCATCACGTGGGTATTACATTTAAATTATTCATGGATAATATGGATTTAAAATAAACTTGCATGTGTTGCAATTTCAAGATTACAATTACGGCCATAGACCATATCATATATTTTTCATATTTAATATTCAAGGTATTATGTGTGATTATATAAGGCTTAAATGAGGAATACAAATCAAGTACTTGGAACATGTACATTTGCATTATTATTGAATATGATAATTAACATGTAATTGAAGGTATTGCAAGTATAAAGTTTTAGACATTGACATCAATTTACTATTTTGTACAATTAATTCAAAGCATAGTTTTAAACATGAATCATGTTTCAAAATTTCAATTGATTGAGATCCAAATCCTAAGGAGGTCACCCTTTAAAACAATATGGATTTGGTCTAAAAAAAGAATGTTTGACATGGAAAGGCACATCAGTCAAAACATGGTTGGGGTACCAAAAATGATTGTTTCTTTTTATATCCAGTGGACCCCCTCACTTAAACATGTTGTAACTTAATGGCACATTAATATTGAAAGTTTGATTTTCTTCAAGGATATTAAGGTATTATTTTATTCATAGCATCTCAAATTTGAACAAGTTTCAAAATTCCTACCAAAGCTTGGAAAAACTTCTAGGACTTTGTTTCCTAAAAAAAAAGTTCAAAGACTCATAAAAAATGTCTAAGCAAATTTTTTGGCCCAAGATTCTTACCACAAATCCTTAGGTACTAATGTATATAAAATGTATGAGTGTGACAAAAACCAAATGCCCTATTACAATGTAAAAGGTTTCAAAAAGTGAGATTTTTGATCATTTTGGGCCATTGATAAAACATGGCCCACATTGGATAAATTTTACTATTTTTACTTTCATAAGTGAAAAAAATAAAATCTAAAGGGTATATAGAATTTGGAACAAACTATTTCATTTGACATGAGAAAAAATGGGAAATCTAAGACAAGTCATAGGAAAATTGAAAAAACATGTGAATTTGAAAGTCCTAAGAATGAATCCTTATGTTTCAAAAGGGGTACCCCAATCATGTTTGAACTCACATATAATTGAAGTTAAATGTGCATACATCCCACATGCACAGGTCTCAAATTTTTTTAATGGTGGACAAAACCATGAAGATTCCCTTATGGAGTGGAACATTTATAACCAAGTACCCCCATAAGAAAATATAAAAATACCAACAATCCAAAATCACCTTGTGTGACAAATGTGAACATTAGACACCATTTTCCAATGGATGGAATTCATTCATAATGTTCATCCATAATGTTCATTTATAACTTTTAATTAATTTTTAGTGTCTAATGGATGGAATTTTTAGTTAAATTTGAATTAACTCCTAATTAAATTTTAGTTAAGTCTGAATTAACTCTTAGGAAAATTACAGTTAACTTTCAATTAACTCCTAACTAACTCCTAATTCATTCTTAGTTAAGCCCTTAATTAACTCCTAGTTAAACCTTTAGTTAGGAAAGTTCTCAAAAAACATTTCTTGATGCACACATAAAAACTTCCTTGGAAACTTCCTTGAACTAGGTTCCCAAATAAGTAAGACCCCTCATTTCCTTTAATCTATTCAACATTAATTTTAGGCACGATCTTACACCATGACCTTATCATGTTTTTTTCATGGTCATGTTTACATATTTTAACCTAATAAAGATCCATTTTCACATTTGTTTTGCACATTTCATGTTCTTATTTTTAGTTTTTGTGTTTTTGTTTTTTAATCACATAATCTTATCTTATTCCTTGTTTGAAAGTTAAACTTAAATCTTTCCTTTATTCATTGTTATTATGATTTTTTGTGTCCATGACACCTAAGGTCCAAGCATGATTGGGATACCCCCTTTTGAACATTAAGGACTCACTTCTAGGGCACTTTTTTCTTCACTTTTGTTATGACATATTTTAGATTACTCTTTTTTTTCTCATGTCAAATGAAATAATTTTGTTCCAAATTTTATATAAGCTTTTAGAATATCTATTATTTTCATTCATGAAAGTAAGAATAGTAAAATTTATGTGGGCCATATTCTTTTCATGGCTTAAATTTTAAAAAAATTTCACTTTTTGAATTTTTTAACATTGTAATAGGGTACCTGGTTTTTGTCATATTCATACATTTTATGTACATTAATACCTAAGGTGTTTGTGATAAGAATCTTGCGCCAAATAATTTTTTTAAAATATTCCTTATGAATCCTTGAACTTTTTTTCTTAAGAAACAAAATATTGAATTTTTTTCCAAGATTTAGTAGGAATCCTCAAACTTGTTCAAATTAAACATGTTATGCATAAAATAGTACCTTATTAATGTATCTATCCATGAAGAAAATGAAACTTTCAATATGAACGTGCCATTAAGTTACAACTATATGTTTTAAGTGAAAAGGTCCACTAGATATAAAAGGAGTGGTCCTTTTTAGTACCCCAACCATGTTTTGACCCCTTTGGTCATATTTGGTATGATGTTTTATCGTTCATTTTATTTATATGGTTGTTTTTTTAATTTCATATTGTATCGAACCTTAGGTTTTAAATTGATTGCACATTTTGTTAGTATGCATGTGGGTATGGATTAAAAGATAATAGTGGAAATGCAAACCACCATCGATCCATTAAATAGGGTTGTTTAGTTCAATTCTTGATTAGGCAATTATACACAACTTGAGGTGGCGAAGATAATCTTTTACCATTGACCACATACATAGGCCAATGATGAAACTACACATGGCAAACATGACCTTGATTTCATTGCACGACCATCTTTTTTGGCCCCACGAATGTCACAAGCTTTCAAAGACCACATTTGAATTCATTGGGTTTAGGCTACACAGTCAAGTAAATATATGACAAGCATTAAACAATATGATGGGCTAGAATCAATGCAAGATAAATGATGACAAGGGACAATTTCATTAGATAACAAGACATTACCTACTTGGATCGTAAACACAAAAAAAGGAGTTGACATTTACATAAAAATCTAGCCATTTCCCTTCACACATGGGCATTTAATCATCTAAATGATGTGTTTTATTGGATTAATGTCCCATACAAACCTCATTTCAATTGCATTCCATGATTTCATTAAGTAATAATGGGGCAATTTCAATGCCACCTTTGGCATCAATGATATGAAATTTCACTTGTTCACATTGATGGTGTTTGATGCACATTGTATCAAAGTGCCGGTTGCATGGATCATTACAAGCCACCAAACATGCAATGATTTGATGGAGTCGTTAATTCTTTGAAAAAAAAATTCGAAAGAAAAATCCTAAGTGGAAATTGTCATGTTTCATTGTTGATGATGTTGCATAAGAGTTATAGACACTGCGGTGAATTGTATTTTCATTTTTTTTTAAGAGTTTTTATGTACATGCAACCATTTCAAAATTTCATCCCACATTTTACATTGTAGATAATGTTATTAATTGAAATAATAATAAATTGGTATTTTATGCATGGTTAGGATGGTGTTTGGCGAGGATCAAGTATCTATTTACCTTTGCGCATGGCACATTTTAAAGGTTTGCAAGCTTAATTGACTCTTACATTCAATGGAAAAAATCAAGGACAATGGGTGCCATGTGCAATATTGGACAACCTTCACACCGTCATGTACATGCCCATTGAACCATGTGAAAATATTGAAGCTTTCATGACTCATGGGAAAAATAAGGTCATTGAAAGCTTCATTCAACATTTACTTAGTGATTCATGGATTTGATACTTTTGGACTTATTATTTCCAACTTGGTACATGAATTAACTCTGAATCCATTATTGTTGTTCCATCATGTTATGCATATCCCAAAATATCCACTTTTTGAATTAAGATAGAAACACCAATGATCCAAACAATCCCATGTGGGTATTGTGTATTTTATTGTAGATTTGTGAATGGTGGGGCTTTGACGAGTGCCATATTCAAACTAGGACACACAAGCATTAATTGAGTCCTACCATGGGGCATTGAAAATTTGGTTCTCTTTGAAAACAAAAGGACTTTGAGGTTAACAAATTGATTGGTTAGTGTAGAAATTAACAACAACGTTTGTAAGACACTACATGCACATGGCTAAAATGAAGAAACGTGAGTCTATAAAAAACAAGGTTGTGAAACACATTGTGAAGGTAAGCATTAGGAAGGCCACATTCTTTCACACCCATGTCACCCATGGGATAGATGATTTGAACAGAACCAACCACATGGATGGCACGAAGCCAACAACATCCAAATATGACATACGAGGTCCCATTTCCTTTCACCAAATATGCTTGTTGCACATGTGAATGGACATTGCATGGAAACTTGTGCAAACATCAAGTTGTCGTTATTCTTACATGTAATAATCTCACTAAAAAAAATATCATTCAATATATGAGATATGGTATGGATCTAATCGTGGAGGTTTTGTCACCATGTTTATGGACCTTACCTATTTTGCACATTTATGACAATGAATTTAATGATGAAGAAATCACTTTGAAGAGCCATGGGTTGTTGATATGTGTGGGCTTGTGACACCAGATGATATTTTCCCCAGTGTTGAAAAAGAAAAGAATCACAACCAACATTCAAGTTCATCCACCCCCACAAAGAAAACACTTGTTCAAATGAGTGACATAATGCAAGAAATCATCAATGAAGTCAAAGAAGGTGAGGTTTGATTCATAGACCACACCATATCATTGTTGCTTGTTATTATAATAAATGTATAAAGTATTCATCTTTCCAAGGCAAATGAATTCATGCATCCCAACATGGTCTTTCATCACGTTAATGCTGGATTTGGCAATTCAGTGCATTGGATGAAGGATTAGCATGAAACAATGTTAGAACATGGAAATATATATAAGAAGAAGGTCATGAATTTAAAAAACACAACATAATTTTTTTGGTATTTATCCCCCATATTTATTTTCCATTATTAAAATGTCCATGATGTTACAATTATGTCAAAAAAAATTTATTTATGTGTTAATGCATTGGTTTTCTATCAATGAACATATAGGGTTTGAAAGTTAAACTTACATTGTTAACGTTATATTGCACATATATTCTAAAACTCCCAAATTAGAATATCTCACCAAAAGTGGTGATCTACCACAAGAAGATTTAACCAAATCTACAAAACCCATACCGTGTTAGTTAAATTCTATGAGCTAAATATGATTTTTTATTTATAAAAGTGGGTATTTATTTGAAATAAAATGCAAATAGTTCTTGAACCATGTTACTTAAGATTATTTTGCAAAAATTGTATGGTGAATTTTGATCACAAATAAAATCATTGTAATTCAATATTAATACAATTAAGATGTAAAGTTAAAGGTTAATTTGAATAAATGGGGTGTTTCAAGTAACATGATATTATTTGGTTCTTGCATTTTGGACTTGAGATATTGATGTGTATTTTAGAATTGAACATTTATTAATAAGGTTTCTCCTATAATAATTACAATATGTTCAAATATTATAATGTGAGATAAATATAACATATTATCAAGCCTTTAAATTTTTTAATTTAGAGTTATATTTTAAATATTCCCTATTCAAACATGCAAGTATTACATTTGGTGGAAAAGATGCCCCTAAGTAATTAGATGATGAAGGAGCAATTTTCTTGCAATATTTAATAATCAAAGCTTATTAAATAAAGGGGGGCTTTTGGTGAGGTTACACAATGCAAATTTATTTAGATATTATGAGAAGCTTGGAAACCCTAAACCCTTGGAGTTTGGAAAAAATGAGGCATGCCCATAGCCAATGCTTAACTCTAAAAATGAGGGTATTGCTAGTTGGTTTGAGGTTTTATACTTACGAATATCTTTTGGATATTTCTTATTGCATTTGGTTGATTAAATGCATGTATTGCATTTGATGGACAAGATCCTTCTTACATTGTATAAATTGTGACAAAATTACCTTTGTGACCACCTTAATAGTGATTGCAAAAATTCAATGATGTAGGTATTGTAAATTGGGGTTTGGAAAAAATGGGGCATGCCAATATATATAGGCAATGCTTACACCTAAAGATGAAGGTACTAGTAGTTGGTTTAAAGTTTTTTTAATAAAAATATTTTGGATATTTCCTATTACATTTGGTCCATTGGATGCAAGTATTGCATTTGATGGACAAGATGCACTTAAGTAAACTTAAATGATAAAGGAACAAGTTTTTGCAATACCTAGATAATAAAAAATCTATTAAATATAGGGGGGCTTTTGGTTTTGTTACACACTATATATTTATAGGTATTATGAAAAGCTTATTATGGTAATATTACATTGTAGAAATAGTGACAAAATTACCTTTGTGACCACTTTAGTAGTGACTAGAAAATTACAATGATGTAGGTATTACAAATCGGGTTTTGGGAAAAATGGGGCATGTGCACCTAAAAATGAAGGTATTGGTAATTAGTTTAGGGTTTTTATTTATAAATGTCTCTTGCAACCCTAAACATATTAACTCAAAATGTTTTTTTGGTGAAATTGCACAATTCAAATTTGTGCAAGTATTGCAATTTGGGGTTGGGGCATGCATTTGGAATATTACATAAGGTGATAAAGTAAGGTATTGCAAATTGGGAACACCAAAATAGAAATGGGTAGAAAGTTACAAATTGTATATAAAATGAACATAATACAAAATGTTGGTGAAATACCAAAAATTCTCAACACATGTTAAGCTAAAATGGCCTCACATTACACCCTAATGTGCACCTTCACTAGAGGAAGAATAAAAAAAAAATGCTCATGTTTTTTCAATAAGTGGCCGCTACTTCTATAACCTTTGCCGCATGGTGATGAGTGAAAAGCAGTCGGTGTTGAAATATGAGTTAGACCACATCCACCACAAAGTTCTCCTTTGTGGTATCTCAAAGTGTAGGGACCAAGAAACAAATTAGTGTCATGATTCCAATGGACAATAGAAAAATAATATTAAAAAAATAATTATGTGATTGAAAATTTACCAACCATGAATCATTTTTAACTCATAGTACCTGCACATGACTTGCATCTTTTTTTCTTTCTTGCCTTTGGTGGATTCTAAATTCTAGTTGTAGGCATTCCATGCAAGCCTAACAAGCTTTGCATAACCAAACTTACTCACCTGTATCATTTCGGCAAGGTCATAATCCTTTTCAATTTGTGAGAAGGCACCATGAGGGATACACTCCATTCCCCACATAGGTATGAAAAAAGAGGTTTATGGGCTTTCCAATACAATGTACAACTCTTACAACTCATCCATCTGGATTGTAGATGAAGTAGGTGTAAGTATTGAATGTTGAGTGGGTAATGAGTCTCCATCATGGTAATCATCTAGTGATAGATTCATTATAAGTTATAGGGTTTCGGTACATTGATGTCATGAGCCCCAATGGAGGCAGGTGTTGTTGTCAATCAACCCACCAACACCATTATGAATCACTACCCCCAATAGTATAAGGTACAATTGTGGCAATTGCAATCCAGGACTCTTCTTATGTTGCATACAATAGTTTGGTGATCTTGCAACCTTTGCTGAAGCCTATTGAAACAATAGCAGTAATTGTGTTATCAGAACAGCTGAAAGGACATATGCACAAAATACCAGTCATATCTAGATTCTACACTCAGGGATGTGAGGATGAAAAGGTTATTTTTTCCCCTGGAATCCTTCAAGAGGATGAAGTCACAAAACTTTAGGGATATATATGGAAGTTTTGCAAATATATCAATATTAATGTTAATATGAAGCATGTAGTTTCGAACCCTTAACCCCAATCAGGGATACATAACAGTTGATGTAAGGTAGTTGATGTAAGGTAAACCTT
>Ga0209611_10014969_pt1 | contig 10224 bp, 4 predicted proteins | sample S1TSphgellanicum_3_FD_187693 | JGI IMG/M metagenome (GOLD analysis project Ga0209611, IMG submission 187693) | Host-associated microbial communities from peat moss isolated from Minnesota, USA - S1T2_Fc - Sphagnum magellanicum MG (SPAdes) (version 2) | ecosystem: Host-associated > Plants > Peat... | reverse complement strand
ATTTTTTTGAAGTACGAGTCGCCAATGAGGCATCTGAAGATAAATTTAGCATTTATTGGCAACAGTTTTAGAAAGCTGTCCAAAGTTTTCTGTAAATAGCCGAGGAGGGACACAGTGAACCAGCACCCACCAGTGCGCCATCCACCAGTGCACCATCCACTGGATGTCTGTTTTGACTCAGTTGTGGATGATCCTCAACTGAGTTACTACCCGGTTTCTTACCCTGGTAACCCATTATATAAGAAGTAAGTCTAACATATAGACAGGTAGGTAACAAAATAGGGGACTACTAGGTATGTAGATAGTTTATACATAGTAGGTGGGGGGCTGTTTTTACTACCTGCCTAGTTTGTAGGTAGTAAATAAACCAACTGAGCCAACCACCATGGTTAGATAGGAAACTGGAACCCAACAGAAAACTGTTTCCTGATCACATATCATCCATCCTTGATGGTGCACTGGTGGGTGCTGGTTCATTGTGGCCGCCGAGGAGCAGCCAAGTGTTGACGAATTTTGGAGACGGTCAAAAAATGATGACATATTTTCAAAATTCAAAATGGTTTAAAATTATTTTGACAAATTAAGAAAGACCATCTATGAGAAAATATTCTTTTTTTTCCATTGTTGCTACAGTGCAACAATTCACCAAAGAAAAAAACATTGAGTTCAACCAGGTTGCACAAAGACTGATGCTATTGTATGATAATATGCAAACAACCACAATAATATTGTGAAATAGTTGAGCATTTTATAATGCTGCCTTCCCAAATGAAAATATGTCTCTTTGATAGAAGAAGAATCCCAACATATATGAAGCAGATTTGGTCATCACTGTCGTCTGTGTAAGCACATCCAAACAGGTTGTGTTGTCATGTATTGATGCTCATCATATTTAGGGCTGCAGCAAACACTTGGGACAATTCCTTGTTGACATGTCAGTGACTTGATGCTTACTGAAATGCTCAAGAAATGCAGAAGGGATGCATAAGGGATGATGGTTTGCGATCAAAGTGAAGAAGCCACCCCGCCTTTTTATGTTTGTCCATGGTTGACTCATTGTTGACATCAGATACTTCACTTTGAAGTGCAGCTACCTAGTCTGTTTTGCTTCTATTCCCACCTTTTGCATCATACAAATAGTACCCACAAGAATTAGCTTAAGAAGAGAGAGATGCTTGGTGAAAGCTGGACCGGGGAGGAAAGAGAAAGTCTCAACAGCTGTGTGGCTGCCAGTGATTTTTTTGTGGCAAAAAATTGCCATATTGCTACAAAAAAAAGGTCCCAAGCCACTGTTCAAGGGAACTTTTTGAAAAAATTCCAAAAAAATTGTCATATTTCAAGGAAGTTGGAGGAGTTGGGCAGGTTTCTAGTTTTCTTCTTTTGAAATGGCCACATTTAGCTAATAGGTTTCACTGATTCTCCAAAATGCAATATAGGATTCCCAAATTTTCTACTTCTTGTCTTGTCTTGTAGCCAGATTTGGCTAAATCCGGCTAAATCCTCTTGTAGCTGATCGCCACTTTTGATTCAACATGAGAAAATTGGAAAAAGAAAAGCCTCCTGGGCACTGATCTAATCTACAATCTACAACCACAGTTGCATAATTTCCTGTAGGTGTACAGTACTGGTAACTGTAAGTAGTCATAGCAGCTGTAAATGCGAAAACAGTAGTCTGGTCTTCATGACTGCATGTCAGTACTGTGCGCATTGCAAGAGGTGTCCGAATCTCATCATAAAATAACCTGATCTGATCTGTTATCGACTTTTTGTTCTTCTTTTCCTTCCACAAATGCCCATCGAAATTGTTGCAAGTTGGTGAAATGGAGAATGGAACAAGACAAAAAGGAAAAAATCATCAACGGAGGACGCCTAACGGATCCATGAAATTGTTGCAATTGGGCCAAATGGGGAGAATGGGAAAATAAAAGGCATTCATGGACCCCAAATGGAACCGTGAAATTGTTGCAATTGGGTGGAGAATGGAACCAAAAACAAAAGTCATAAATGAACCCCCAATGGATGCATGAAATTGTTCCAACTGGATGAAACGGAAAATTTGGGGAAAAATAAAAAAGTTCCAATAGAGGAGGACCCCCAAATGGAACCATGAATTTGATGCAATCGGGTGACATGACAGGAAAAAGGCATCAATAGACCCCCCACCCCCACTCAAGTAGAACCATGAAATTGTTGCAATGGGGTTAAATGGAGAATGGAAAAAAGAAAAGAAAAAGAAATTAAGTCATGATTGGAGGATCCCCTAAATTCCAATGGAACAACCATGGGATGAGAGATATGAAGAGAGAAAAACACAATGGGATGGGGTGTTCTTAGCAAAGGCTATTAGTCCAGGCCAAAAATAGTAGTGGCAGCCAATTTTATGAATAGAGTTTCCATGCAACTAATGAAAATGGCGCAATCCAAAGGAAGAAACAACAACAACAACATGATCAAATTGGGTCAAAATTTGTCTGTGAAGAATATGACGAACAAGCGTCATGTGTTGGAACATGGGTGATTTGTTGGAAAATGGGCTACTTCAGGAGGAGAGGGGTTTGACGGCTGTGCTAGCAAAGAAAGAGGAAAGTTGAAACGGGGAATAGAGCTTGGCTGCTAAATTGAACAGCAAGTTAGTAGTTAGTAGCAGTGTGCAACATAAGCAATCATTTTGTTTTGTGCGTTTGTCTATTGGCTCGTGTGTGTATGTGTGGTGTTTGTTTCTAGCTCCTGTGTGTATGTATGTGTGAGTATCTGTCGCTCGTGTGTGTGTATGTGGGTCATCAAGGGGGCAGGCAGTGTGGGTTGTTGGAAGAGGAGACTCTTGTTGCTGTGAAAGAGGAGAATACCTATTAGTGGGAGTGAGCAGTGACAAGTGAACAGGCACTGCGCATGATGTGGAGCACGGGAAGTATGAGCACTTACCTCTCTTGGCTCTTCGAGCGGGAGCAGCAGCAGCAGCAGCTTCCAGTACAGGACGGGTTGCAGCAAATGCCGTAGAAGTTGGTGGACTAGTTGTAGTTTCTTGTGTCTTGTCCTTTACTCAACTGTCTTCTTCAGGAAACGTGCAAGTTCTTCATCACCTTCTTCGTGCACCATCGCCGTAGCCTCCAGTTCTTTCCCGCTAGTCCTGCATTTATCATCACTTCCGCCATTTGTTAATGCAGCAACATCCAATGAGGTACAGCAGAGACAGGAGACGGAGATCGATCAATTGGATAATATGTTTGAGCTTCAGTCTTCTTCCTCAACAGCTGCCAATGGAAGGTGACTGTCATTTGTGCTGTAGCTGACGACAGATCGGTCGGAGACACATAGAAAGCTACACACACACACACACACACACACGACAGAGAAAACTGTGTCTTGCTGTTCATGGAAGGTTCAGCCTCAATGATAGAGTCTCAAGAAGATTATCTTCATCTTTGTGCTGCTGCAATAAAGGCTACAAGAGACCAAGGCGCAAGCAGCTCAAGCTGATTGCATTTGCTGGCATTGCAGACGGTTTTGTTCAAGCTTTTTTTGGCTCGCATTTGTTTGTGTGGGAAAGAAGCAGCTTACCTGCCAGGTATTGCAGCACAAACGACCCCACCCCAGCCCCCCTTCTCCTTCATTTGACATCGCTCAAAGGTGTGGCAATGGCGTTGTCTGTAGTCGGGAAGTTGGTTTCCAAAGCATTTTCCTAAAGATCCCTTTCTTCTTTCAGTCCCATTGTTTCTCAGCACCCTACAGCTTGCTCAGCAGAGACATGTTAAACTAGTCCAACAAAGCTTCATGGAGAGCAAACCAGCCTAGATGCAACAGAAGCAGAGCAAACAATCAAAGCTCATTATAATGTCTGTCTATCATGGACTCCTTGGAAAACTGAGGGAGCAAGTGAGAGCTGCAGAACTACTAACACAAAGCAAATCTGCCTCACACTTCTCAGGTGTGCATTGAAGGATTAGGGTTGCAACAGGATTGGAAGAAGTGACAAAACCAGAGAAGGTTAAATGTTGTACCTTGCATTGCAGCAGTCTTGTCTTTTGGAAGAAGCTTGATCCCCACTCTGCACAAATGCAAAAACACATAACACTGTGCTCAACTCAGAGTGGTGGGAGAGAGTCTCTTCACAAAGATACTGATTCTTTTATTGTTTGTGTGCAGGATAATCAGAGTGGTGGTAATAGAGAGAGTTGTTGTTTGGGTGTTTGGGCTGAGCTGCTGGAATCTGTCAAAGTGACAGAGTATGTATTCCATTGTTTGGCAACTTGGTACATCACTTGACAAAATCTCACAGCAATGAAGGATGGTGCACACATGACAAGTATCTAGTTATTATTGCCTGCCTGCAGCTCACTAAGATTGCAGAGTCTTGACAAAAGTTTGCTCTGTGTCTTCATGGGCAGCACAGCTACTGCTACAATGCAGCTGATAGTGATGCTTCTCTTTATGTATGGGGGATTAAGCTCTGTGTGTGGCCTGAGTTCAGAGCAAGCTGCATTACTGGCTTTCAAGCAGCAGCTGACTGTGCTAAACCAGAATGGTGGTGGCTCTGTTCTTGCAACATGGTCAGATATGTCTTCATCACCCTGCTCTTGGACAGGGGTTTCTTGCAACAATCTTGGTCAAGTCATTCAGCTCTGCCTCAACCAAACAGGCATCTCTGGCACCATAGCTCCTGAGCTTGGACTTCTCTCCCAACTGCAACATCTGGACCTGAGCGAGAATAACCTCAATGGGACCATCCCAGCAGCGCTTGCAAGCCTCACAAACTTGCAACATCTGAATCTGAGTGGGAATGACCTCAATGGAACCATCCCAATAGAGCTTGGAAGCCTCCTGAACTTGCAATATCTGGACCTCAATTCAAACAATCTCCTGTCTGGCAGTGTACCCCAAGCACTCTTTGGTCACCCTGCGTTACAGTACCTTGATTTGAGCTACAATGGCTTTGTTGGCACCCTTCCCAATGTGCTTGCACAGGCTGTCAGCTTGCAAACTTTGGTCCTGAGCAACAATGCTTTCTTTGGCCTTATTCCTCCGCAGATTGGACAGGTTTTGGGTTTGTCAAGGCTTGATTTGAGCACCAATTGCTTTTCAGGTCCTGTCCCTGTGGAGCTTGGAAATCTAGTCCACATCCAGTACTTGGATCTGAGTACCAACTCTCTTTCAGGGCACATCCCAGCAATTTTCACTATGACACAACTTCAGCATTTTGATATCAGTGGCAACTACGTTACAGGCCCCATTTCTCCACTCTTTGCCACACTGTCCAACTTGGTGTTTTTGAACTTGAGCAACAACTCTTTGTCAGGCAGCTTACCAGCAGAGATTTGGGGTATGACTCAACTGGTGGAGTTGGATGTTGGGGACAATTTGTTGACAGGGACTCTACCTAAAGAGGTTGGGAACCTAAAGAATCTACAGAGCTTCTTTTTTGGCAACAGTCGTCTAACAGGGCCTATCCCTATGGAGATCTCACTGTGCACGAATTTGGTGAAGCTTGATCTTGGTGGCAACTCTTTCTCAGGTACTATACCAGATGCATTTGCCAACATGAAGAGTTTGGTCACTTTGAACCTGCCAAGCTTGCAAGTCAATGGCACCATCCCTCCCTCGCTTGGCAACTGCACCAACCTTCAGGTGTTCCCTCCTGCATATTGCAGTCCCAAAAACTGTTACTTGTTGAAGGAAAAGATTCCATGCAATTGAAGCTTTGCTTAGAAAAAAACATCTTTTTCCTTGTGAATGTGATGGCTATATTGCATAAGTGAATTTCAAATTACCTTACCCTTTTTGGATGTGAGCAGGTACTCGATCTTGCATTCAACTCCCTGACTGGCTTGATTCCTGAGGAGTTGGCTTCTCTTAACAAAGTCATCTCCTTCACAGTGGAGGACAACAGTCTGTCTGGCCCAATCCCAACATGGTTTGGCAACTGGAAAAGTGTGTCGAGTCTGCTTCTTTCGAAGAACATGTTCAATGGCAGCATCCCTATTGAGCTTGGCTACTTGCCCCAACTGCAAGATCTTGCTCTTGACAACAACATGCTATCAGGCTCAATCCCATCAGAGCTCTGCAATGCCCTCTCATTGGGGACTTTAACTCTGAGCAAAAACAAGCTTACAGGGAGCATATTGGAAACTTTCCAGGAGTGCACAAATTTGACACAGATTGACCTCACGTCCAATGAGCTGTCAGGTCCTGTCCCTCCATACCTGGGAGAGCTTCCAGAGCTCCTCATTGTGTCATTGGGTAGTAACAACTTCTCAGGCAGTCTCCCAGATTCTCTATGGAGTTCAAAGACACTACTGGAGATTCAGGTAGATCACAACAACCTGACAGGGAGTCTATCTCCTCTTGTGGGCACTCTATTGACTTTGCAGAATCTGGTCCTTGACAACAACCATCTGGAGGGCCCCATTCCACTTGAAATTGGGAAACTTTTGAATTTGACAGTGCTGTCTATTTCAAGCAACTTCTTGAGTGGGAGCATACCTGTTGAGCTTTGTAGCTGCATCCACTTGACAACACTCAACTTGGGGAGCAACATGCTCACAGGAGAAATTCCCAGTCAGATAGGGGAGCTCATAAACCTGGATTACCTGGTACTTTCCCACAATAACATCACAGGACAGATTCCAAGTGGAATTTGTGCTGATTTTCAAGTCGTTGCAGTGCCCGTTTCAAGCTTCTTGCAGCATTATGGAACACTAGATCTATCTTGGAATAATCTTTTGGGGAACATTCCTCCTGAAATGGGTAACTGTGTAGTTCTGGTGGAGTTGATATTAGCTGGCAATCAACTTACAGGCAACATACCTCCTGAGCTTGCCCAGCTCACAAACCTCACAACACTTGATTTGTCTTCCAATTCTCTTACTGGGTCCATTCCTCCGCAATTTGGGGAGTCCCATAAACTGCAAGGTCTTAACCTAGCCTACAACAAGCTGACTGGGGAAATTCCAGCTGAGTTGGGTGACATTGTGAGCCTTGTGCAGCTAAATCTCACTGGCAATTGCCTCTCTGGGCCGGTCCCTAATGAGCTTGGTAATCTTGTGGGCCTTTCTCACTTGGACTTGAGCAACAATCAGCTGATTGGGAACATTCCAGCATCTTTTGAAAACTTGGGCTCAATTGTTATCCTGAATCTGCAAAACAATCAGCTCAGAGGTACAATTGCCAGTCTCCTATCTCAAAGTGCAATCTTGCACCAAACACAGACACTAAATCTGAGCCATAACTCCTTGTTTGGTGCCATCCCCCCCAACCTTGGCAACCTCACTGGTTTGTCTTATCTAGATCTTCATGCAAATCATTTTTTTGGAGCAATTCCTTCTAGCCTTGGGGGCCTGACACAGCTCATGTACTTGGATCTTTCAGATAACCAACTCAGTGGTGATTTCCCTGAGAGCCTCTGCAATCTTGAGGACCTTGTGTTTTTTAACATTTCATCAAATGAAATAGGTGGTACCATTCCAGATACTGGAGTTTGTCGTACATTCAGTGTTCTTTCCTTTGCCAGCAACAATGGGCTGTGTGATCTGGCAACTCCTTGTGGGAAGCAAGCATCATCCCCAATGGGAATTGGTGACATTTTTGGTATCACAATTGGAATAGTTGTTGCTTCTTTGACCATAGTATTTGCAGCAATGAGATGGCAGATGATGATGCAGCAAAATGCCCGCATCAAGGATGCTGAGAAGACAAAGCTGACTATGGGTCCTGGCTCATGTGTCCATGAGGATAAAGATCACAAGGAGCCCTTGAGCATCAATGTGGCCATGTTTGAGTGGCCCCTGCTGCGGCTGATGCTTGCAGATATTTTGCAAGCAACAAACAACTTTTGCAAAACCAACATCATTGGGGATGGAGGATTTGGGACAGTATACAAGGCTGTGCTTCCTGATGGAAGAACTGTGGCTATCAAGAAGCTTGGGCAGGCACGCACACAAGGAAATAGAGAATTCCTTGCAGAGATGGAGACACTGGGCAAAGTGAAGCACCAAAACCTGGTACCCTTGTTGGGGTATTGTGCATTTGGAGAGGAAAAATTGCTAGTTTATGAGTACATGGTGAATGGAAGCCTTGACATTTGGCTTCGCAACCGTGCAGATGCTATTGAGGTTCTAGACTGGCCCAAGCGCTTCAAAATTGCCATGGGATCTGCTCGAGGTCTGGCCTTTCTCCATCATGGTTTCATCCCCCACATCATCCATCGCGACATGAAAGCCAGCAACATTCTCTTGGATTCTGACTTTGAGCCAAGAATTGCAGACTTTGGGCTTGCCCGATTGATAAGTGCTTATGACACCCATGTGAGCACGGACATTGCAGGTACTTTTGGGTACATCCCTCCTGAGTATGGGCAGAGCTGGCGCTCAACAACCCGTGGAGATGTGTACAGCTACGGAGTCATACTGTTGGAGCTTCTTACAGGGAAGGAGCCAACAGGTGCAGATTTCAAGGAAATTGAGGGTGGGAACCTTGTGGGTTGGGTGCATCAGATGATTAAGGAAGGGAAAGGTCCAGATGTACTTGATTTGATGACATCATGTGGACCCTCAAAGATACAGATGCTCAAAGTGCTCCACATTGCCACCCTATGTACAGCAGAAGATCCTCTCCGGCGCCCTACTATGCAGCAGGTTGTCAAATCTCTCAAGGATGCCGAGGATGCAGAGGAGGATGTTCAACATAAACTGTCCCCAACAATTGTCTAAATTCCCAGGTCTGTATTTTTACATATGTGTTGAATGGCCTATAACATCTCCACACAGCTACTCTTCTACAGAAATTAATGATTGCATCTAAGAAATTTGGGTACTGTGGATCTAATAGAAAGCTGATGAAAGTGTGTGAATTGTGAATTGCAGTTTGCAGGAGCCCTGAATTGATGGCATTCTGCTTCTAAGTTGTACACTACAAAATGGGTTCACTGGACAGTTGTGTCAGCTCCATGTTCAGAACATTTTCCCCCCCTCACTGGTGACTCATGACACAAAGTTTGGGAAGCTGGGAGCTATGAGCACGTTACAGATTTCTTAATCACAGGAAGCCTAGCTGCCAGTAGTTTTTCCTTCAAAGCTTAGGTAATGCTATGAACAGCATTTCATTGCAAGATCACCTTGAGAGCATATATGTTACCCAGAAAGCATGGCGAGAAATTTTTGCCTTTGTCCAGACAAGGCCTTTTTCCCATTGTTTCCCATGAGGTGTTTAGTATCGTGAACTACCTTCGGTAATGTGGTGGTTGATCGACAGTTTTCCTCAGTTTTGGGCATTGTTGCCCATGGACAGCACACCAGACCATATGATCTTTGAGCTATCTTGTACAATATCAAATCAGAGCAGAAACCAGATTGCATGATATATTAATCGCCTGATTTGCACACATTTTGCAGTCCTGGTCCAGAAACTGTAACAAGAGTCCCAACATTTTTCATTTAGGTCACATGTTAAGTGCATTCGGCAAGCATTTTCTTCAGGATGATTCAGGGGGAGAACCACTTGGAAATAAAACAGTCCCACAAGTTTGTGTACAAAATGAGAGAATTTAAGCATCTGTGTTTTCAGATTTTAAACAGCAAACACTAGTACAACTCCTGAAGTTCAATCGTACATGCTTACTTAATTACATGGGAAGCATTGAAAGCAGTAACCACTAAGGTTGATGAACTCCCCACAAACACTTATTCTTCTGAAGACCTATGAATTCAGCCTCTTGAACTTTCAACCTATCTGAAAATGTAAGAGATGGGACTGAGTCCTGTACTGACTTCAGAAACTTGGGCGGTGAAATGAAATCTGAGCTCAGATTTTGAATGATGTCTCAATCATTGCTTGCGTAGAAATCTGACGTTTGGCTCCTGACCATCATGATTTGCAGTGTCATAGAAGGCTTCAAAATTCTGGGAACTACATGACAGAGAACTGTGAAGGAGATTCAAGAGCCAAGGGTTTTGGGTTTCATCATTATGCAGGGCATCACCAGACCCTGAACCAAAGCCATTATTGCTTGCTTGCTGTGAACCTTTCAAGGAAGAAGACTTGCAACTTTCTAGGCATTGTAGGATCACAGATTGCAATCAAGCAATGATCAAGTGAAAAATTTGACAACACTTACAAGAGAACTGTCTGCGTTGACAACGATCTCCAGATCTCAATGCCAGAAACAGAAGTTTCAAATCTGGATGTGGTAATTTGCTGTATTGGATGCAGCAGAGCAGAGGAGGATCAGTAGGG
>Ga0209611_10014968_pt1 | contig 10224 bp, 7 predicted proteins | sample S1TSphgellanicum_3_FD_187693 | JGI IMG/M metagenome (GOLD analysis project Ga0209611, IMG submission 187693) | Host-associated microbial communities from peat moss isolated from Minnesota, USA - S1T2_Fc - Sphagnum magellanicum MG (SPAdes) (version 2) | ecosystem: Host-associated > Plants > Peat... | reverse complement strand
AGTCGACCGTCTCGCCCCCGGCAGCCACGTTCGAGCGCTGGTCGTTGATGACATCCACGAAAACCGGGAAATTCTCTCACACCTTTTGCAAAGGGTTGGCTGCGAAGTTTCATCCGCCACCAACGGCTACGAAGCCATTGAACTAGCTCGCACCCTGCGACTCGACGTTATTTTCATGGACATGCGCCTTCCCCGGGTCGGAGGACTTGAGGCAACCCGCGCCATTCGCCAGCAATTGGGAAACAAAGGTCCCAGGATCGTCGCCATCTCCGCCTCCGCCTTTGAGCACGAAAAGGCCCTCTATCTCAAGGAGGGCTGCGATGATTTTATCGCGAAACCCTTCCGCACTGAGCAGGTTTTCGCGGCGCTTACCAACCTTCTCGGCGTGAGCTTTACTTATCGCGTGCCGGACCGCACTGCGGCGGATGCCCCGATAATCGACTTGGCCGGAATCCCTCTTCCCGAGGACCTCGTCAACCGCATGGTTGTCGCGGGTGAACTGCACAGCGCGACCGTACTCAAGCGCTGCCTCAATGAAGTCGAGGCCCTGGGTCCGGAAGAAAAACGGTTGGCGCTTCATTTGCGCGATTTTCTCTCCCGCTGCGACATGATCGCGATTCAAGGCATCATCGCCCAAATTCCCATTAAAGCTGAACCTTGCCGCGCCGTCCCCTGATGCCTCCGAAAATTCTCATTATTGACGATAATCCCGATAACATTCTGGTTCTAACCGAAACCTTGGAACCACACGGTTACGAAATCTTTCTCGCGTCCAAATCCGACCAGGGAATCAAGCTCGCGGGAACCATTCAGCCCGACGTCATCCTTCTCGACATCGTCATGCCAGGTAAGGACGGATTTGCCGTCTGCGAGATCTTGAAGAGCCACGACCGTACCCGGGACATTCCCATCGTCTTCCTCAGCTCGCGGCAGGAAATGCAGAGCATCGTGCGCGGCTTCGAAATCGGGGCAGTCGACTACATCACGAAGCCCTTTCGCATGCCGGAAGTTTTGGCCCGGCTTAAGACCCATTCCGACAACAGCCGGATGTCGCGCGAGCTAAAGGAACGCAACCAGCAACTCGAGGCTGAAATCCATCGCCGGCAAATCGCGGAAAGTGACAAACAAGCCGCCGAGCAGCGTCTCTCCACCCTCTCCTCCCGCGAGTCGCGCCGATGGGACGTGCAGAGGCTCATTGGCCAGAGCCCCGAGGCCCGGCAGATCCGTTCTGAAATCGAGCGGCTCCAGAGCTTCCCCTCCGTCAGCGCCCTCGTCACCGGCGAAAGCGGCACCGGCAAGGAGCTTGTCGCCCGCGCGATACATTACGGCAGCGCCCGCCGGGCTGGCCCCTTCCATGCCGTCAACTGCGCCGCGATTCCGGCCGAGTTGACTGAATCGGTGTTCTTCGGGCACGTGAAAGGGGCCTTCACCGGCGCGACTTCCGACCGGAAAGGTTCCTTCGAGCTTGCTGACGGCGGCACGCTGTTTCTCGACGAGATCGGCGACATGGACCTTCTCCTTCAGACCAAGCTTCTCCGCGTTTTGGAAGATGGCGAATTCACTCCGGTGGGCGGCACGCAGCCCAGGAAAGTCGACGTCCGCGTGGTTGCGGCAACCAATGCCGATCTTTCCGCCAAGATTGCGGCCGGCAAATTTCGACAGGACCTCTACTTCCGGCTCGCCCGTTACATCATCCGCACGGTGCCGCTTCGCAAGCGCCCGTCCGACATTCCCCTGATGACTCAGCATTTTCTGGTCAGTCTTGCCTCCGAAATGGGCTTGGCCCCGCGCAAGATCAGTGAAGAGGCGCAAGCCCTTCTTCAAAGTTATACTTTTCCCGGCAACGTCCGCGAGCTGCGGAACATCATTGAGAGAGCGTTGATCGAGAGCGCCGGGAAAAATATCGGCCCGGAGCATTTATATCTCATGCCCGAGGGAGAGCCCCTGCCTGTGCCGGAAGAACCGGGGCCGGGTTCTCCCTCCTCTCCGCTCCCCCTAAACGTCAAGGCCGCCGAAGATGAATTGATCCGGCGAGCCCTCAAGGAAACGGATGGCAACGTCAGTGAAGCCGCCAAGCGGCTCGGCATGCATCGAAGCCGGCTCTACCGGCGCCTCCGAAGCTAGTGGAAATCCGGTCTTCCATCAGACGGCTCTCCATTTCAGAAAAACAGGACCCATCGTATCGAAAGCACTATGACCTATCAGAATGGCTGTGTTTCCGGAGTGAAAATGAGACAGATTCCAGAGGAAATCTCCGCCACGTGCAACCTGCACTACGGACTGAAACGAGGTCGCGTCTTGGTAGAGGATCTCAACCGACTCGTCGCCAACCGCTCACACAGGAGTGGTTGAGTCTCCCGCCCGACTGAGGGCACTCGCAAGCTGTATCCGGGACGTGAGCTTCAGTTTTTTGAAAACCTTTGCAAGCTGCACTTTGACCGTGCCGGTACTTTTACTAAGAAGCCGTCCGATTTCGGCATTCCGCAGTCCTTTCGCTGCCTCAAGAGCCACCTTTCTTTCGCTCCGACTTAGCCTCGAGAGAAAGTTGGATGGAAGAGACGGAGATGCCGGCGTGCGATCCAAATAGAATTCAACCATGAACCGACCGCGGCTGAGCGTGAGCGACTTTGACGGAATGAAATGAATTTTTGCGGAGAGGCCCTCAATACGAGGATGTCTCACGGTTGCCAACTCAGTTGCTCGGAGCGGCCCAGGTCGAGCCAACTTGGCGGCTTCAACCTTGGGCTTTAGCCGGGGCAGAATCTCCAGAATCTCCTTCGGCACGCCGATCCGGGGAGACAAGCCCTTCAGCGCCATGGCAGACAATCCCTTCCTCCACACATTACAAAGCTCTACGGCACCCGATGTAAAATGCGTGGGGGTCATATCCCACTTGATAAAGCACGTCGATGTCGGAAGCGCCCAAATGAAATTGGAAACAGAATCCTCATCGAATTGTTCTTCCTTCGCGGTAGCAAGCCTCTCAACCATGTTTTGAAAGTGAACCTGCCACATCTCGAGTCGATTCATCTCGGCATCGGTTAAATCACCTTGGCGCGCATTGCGAAAGACCGTAAGGGTCGCCAGCCACTGTTCACCGTGCCAAGCAACCAAAGATGCTCCATATTCCAAATTCGCGGGGGTCATTACTTCGCGGTAGAACAGCGATCTCCTTAGAATGGACTGCGGGGTGTGATCTGAGTGCCGTACTGTCCTAACCGATGGGCCAACAGGGCTTCTACGCAGCCAAATGTCGTACTTGTTCGTGTCTCGAATGTAGGCGTCGCAGTAAGGCTTATACTTTGCTACCGAGCAAAGCGAGGGGAGCTCAAACTTAATCGGCAAAAAGGCGATGAAGAGCAGTTCGTGAGGGATGCTTGCCGCGATAAGTTCAAACATGACCTTGCCCATGCGCGTGGAGTTGGCCGTGCGGTACAGCCTCCCGACAATTTCATTCTCCTTCTTATCGTCCATGCTTCAGCGAAGAGAATACCACGAGATCAACGTTTTTCCTCAGAAATATGTCCGAAGACATATAGCCGGATTTGAGACATCTCCTAACAATGAGAGCCCACGAAGGTTTCTTTGCATGAGTGACGACAAAGCAGAAATCGCAGCTCGGTATCGCGTGGTCGAACTACTTTATCGCGGAGACATCGAAGCGGCGGAGCAGTCACTCGACAGCTTTTCCAAAGATCAAACTATCTCTCCCGGAACCGAGGAGTTCTACCGGTATCTTCTGTCCCAAGCCAGGCAGCACCAAACGAGAAGCCTGAGCGTATCTCCATTCTTGAACCAGTCGGAGGCGACAACAGGCGAGAGGTCAGCATGAACCAAATAAATGCTTCCAAGCATGTTGAGTTTTTGGGCGCAGAGTGTGATCAACCTCTCCTCCGCGAGTGGTACGCGTCTCTCAATGAGAGCGAAGTAAAGGCCTCAATTCGGAAGACAAGAATTCGGGAGTTTCGACCGCATGATCGTGACAACTTCCGCTTAATCGTCCTTTGTAATCATCCGTTCAGAGCTTTGGCCAAAGTCATCAAGGAGGCGACTGAGGCCGGGAAGAGCATTGCCGCTAGTTGAGATTCCGAAGGACTTGGCGCGCCGAGCCCAGGCGTAACGATAGCTATGGAGGCTGATTTCGGTGAACCCGTGGCGGTTCGCCACTTTGCGGAACCGGGACGCCCGGACGCATTCGCTTTGCTTCGCCAGAATAGGAAAAAGAAAGCCTTCCGCTGGAAGCTGGCCTAAGATTCGTTCCAGTTCCTTTCCGACCACAATGGCAACGCTTCCCAACGAGCGGCGCTCCAATTTTCGCCGGTTAGCCGGAGAGTTAGAGCGAGTTACGTTTAGCTCCCGTAAATCGCGCCATCCGCTGGCAATTCCGCTGGCAATCGGGCTTTTTTGACCCTTTTTTGGGCTCTCCCGATCCGGCGGTTCGTTGGACTTCAACGATTTGGCAGCCGGGCGGACAGGGAGGGATTCGAACCCTCGGTGGGTTTAACCCCACACCCGCTTTCCAGGCGAGCGCACTAAACCACTATGCGACCTGTCCCAAGTTCCCTCACCGTGCCGGGAGGGGAAAGGTAGTTACACTAAGCGAACCAGGCGCGCGGGCAAAGCAGGATTTTTGTGCAGCAGGCACGCTGATCGTTTGGCCTTGCGCGTAGACCGTGCGCGGCGGATGCGCTACATTGCCCCGATGAGTCCGCTTCAAGAGGAAATCCTCGCGCTGAAGAAAAAGAAGAACGCCGTGATCCTCGCGCACAACTACCAAGTGCGCGAAATCCAGGAAGTGGCCGATTACGTCGGCGACTCGCTCGGCCTCGCCTACCAGGCGCAGGCGTCGAACGCGGACATCATTCTCTTCTGCGGCGTCCACTTCATGGCCGAGACCGCGAAGATCGTCAACCCGGAGAAGAAGGTGCTCCTGCCCGACTTCGACGCCGGCTGCTCGCTGGCCGAGTCGTGCGACGCCACCGAGCTCGCCGCGTACAAGGAGCGCCACCCCGGCATCTATGTCGTCGCCTACATCAACTGCACCGCCGAAGTGAAGGCGCTCAGCGACGTCATCTGCACCTCCGGCAACGCGCAGCGGATGGTCGAGCACGTGCCGGCCGGCCGCGAGATTCTCTTTGTCCCGGACCAGAATCTCGGCGAATGGGTCATGGAGAAAACGGGGCGCAAGATGCGGCTCTGGCAGGGCAACTGTTACATCCACATCGAATTCACGCACCAGAGCCTCACCAAGATCCGCCGCGAATATCCGAACGCGCCGCTCGTCGCGCATCCCGAGTGCACCCGCGCCGTGCGCATGCTCGCCGACGAGGTCTGCTCCACCGAGAAAATGGTCACCTATTGCCGCACCAACCCGGCGAAGGAGTTCATCATCGCCACCGAGTCAGGCATGCTCCACCGCCTGCGCCGCGAGATGCCGGACAAGATTTTCATCCCCGGCCCGACCGAGAAGTGCGCCTGCGCCGATTGCCGTTACATGAAAATGAACACGCTCGAAAAGGCGTACGAGGCCCTGCGCGATGAGACGCCGGAGCTCATCATGCCGCCCGAGCTGCGCGCCAAGGCCTTCGTGCCGATGCAGCGGATGCTCGACTGGAGCAAAAGTTAGTGCGCGGAGCGTGTTCTGCGTTGCGCGCGCCCGTAGCGGAAATTGCTCCGGCGCATGCGCACCACCATGAAAGCGGCGACGAACACGATTGCGGGAATGAGGAGAACTCCCAATAGGATCAAGTACGGGGTAACTAGCGACTCGGGCTCCATGGCGCTGACAGAATAACGCAACGCCTCAATAAGCTAAAGCAAATTTAGCAGCAATTGATACTTTTGTGCGCTTGCCCTACCCGCGCCTGGCCAGCTTGTGCTCCCCGGTGAAGTCCACCACGTCCGCTTCCTTCGCCAGCGCGGGCACGATCCCGGAGTGCTCGTCGAGCGCGAAGCGGTGGTCACGGTAGAGCGTCATGGAGACGTCGCGGTTCACCCGGATGCAGTGTTTGATCGCCTCGGCGTCCTTCTCGCAATAAAGCAGCGTCTTCCACGAGTGGATGTGCTTCGGCTTGTGAAAATCGCTGTTGGCCACGAACGGCAGTTTCTTCAGCCCAATCGGATTGAAGATGTCATCGCGGTTGGCGACCTCCCATGCATCGATCAGCGGCGCGTATTCGTCCACATTTTCCCACAGGTAGAGCGTGTTCTTGCCCCACTCGCTTTTCATCTCGTGCGGGTGCGACGCGATGGCCAGCGCGCCCTGCGCATGGATTTGCGCGATGAGTTCCTTGATGTCCAGCGACGGATCGATCGGCTGCTTGAGATCAACGCCAAGCAGGTGCGTCGAGCTCTTCGGCGTGTAGCCGTCCTTGTTGAACTCGACGCCGGAGAGCAAAAGCAGATCGTACTTCGACCACGCGCGCTTCTTCTCCCGCTCGATGTCCTCGAAGTAAGCTTCCACCTCGCCGGGCGGAATGACGAGGCCGGTCAAGTTCACCAGTTTGCCCAGCAACCGTTTCGGGTCGCACAAGTGATCGGTGATGCAAAGGCAGTCAAATCCGCGCTGGCCATAGAAATCAACCATCTCGCCGATGCTGAGCTTCCCGTCCGACCACGTCGTGTGCGTGTGCAGATCGCAAAGGAGAAGCTTCTTCGGCATGTGCCGGATGATCTTGCGGCCCTTGCCGTTTTCCTCGCTCGACGGCGCGGGCAGCGCGCGCAGCTTCGGCACCGGCACGCCCGAGGCGGCCGCGGCCTGCTCGAGAATGAACGCGGCGAGATGCACCGCGCTATCGGGACGGCCCAGCGGCTCGAGGTTCTGCCGCCACAGATTGAGCAGCCGGCCCTCCTCCTTGAACGCGCGCTCGATCCACTCGACGATGTCCTTAGGCTTCTCCGCCAGCACGCCGGCATTCGCCTCGCGCAGCAGCGCGAAGTTACCCTCCTCCTGGCCGGAGCCGAGCTTGTTGACCACCATCGGACAGCGCGCCGCGATGGCCTCCTGCACAATGCCCGCCTCGGCGCGGCTGACCACGATGTGATGCTCGCGCAGCAACTGCGGCAGACGCCGCGCATGGCTGATGACCTCCATACGGTCCGGCGCGGTCACCGCCTTGGCGCGCGCCATCTCCTCGACCTCGGTGTCCTGGCCGGTGCAAACGGTCACGTCCCAGCCCGGATGTTCCAGCAAACGGTCGAGCACCTTCGGCGCCTTCTTGCGCCCGCTGTTGATGATGTAAAGCACGCGCGGACGCCCGCCCGCGGAAAGTTCCACCGGCGGCGCGACCTTCTCGCGCTTGCCCCGGAACTGCACCGGAAAGCCGAACACGCGCACCTTCTCCTCCGGCACACCGGAAGCGGTCAGCACACTCGCGGCATTATCGTTCGCCACGGCAAAGAAGTCGCTCGACGTGCGTGGCCAGGGCGAATCGTTGACCGACGCCTCCGTCACCAGCGAGATCAGGCAGAAGTCGCGCTCGCGGCCATCGCGGAAAATTTCCTCAACGAGAAAGCTGTAAATCGGGCACGTCGAAACGACCACGTCAGGCTGCGAGGAGCGCAGCACATCGCGCAGCGTGTTGCGCAACCGCGTCAGCCCATCAATCTGGCCCTCCACAAAGTTGGCGTGACCAAGCAGTTGGTAAAACCCATGCCAAAGCCGCGGTGCCTTCGTGATCGCGGCTTCGAACGTATGGCGCAGCAGGTCATGAAAGCGCCCGTAACACGAGTCGAGCAAGTCCAGCACCTCAACGCGGACGGCGGCAGGCGCCACGTGCTCCAGCGCCGCATGAACATTCCACGCAGCGGCGTCTTCCCCCTCGCCGAAACCGGCCGTTAAGATCAGGATCTTCTTCAAGGGCACCAGCGGCGTCGTAGCCGCCACCCCTGTGAATAACTTGTGAATAACCAACAGGCAAGCACGAACCTGTTACGATTACGTGACACGACTTTGAGATCGTAACCCCCTGACTGAAACAAGCTTTCGGGAGCTCTTACACCGAGCTAGGGAGTATCTACCTTCATAAGCCCGAAAGATTGAGCCTGTGAGTAATCGACGATGTGGGAGAAAGCATCGATAAAAAGGAATGCGCACCCCGTCTCGGTAGCCCGGACAACTTGTTGTCCGGGTGCGCGCAGCGCACAAGAAGCCGCCAAAGACCTTCGCACTCTTTCGCTGCTTCCTGTGCCTCGACCGAAGTTTCGGTCGAGACACCCCGACAACAAGTTGTCGGGGCTAACCATAATTTGTGCGCTATTCAAACACGCTCCAGCCATAAGCAAGCGTGCCGAACATCGATAGAGCAGGATTAAAGGCATCCGCTGCATAACTGTTTCCATATCCCGAAGGGGATAACGGATCTGTAGCCGGTGGTAGAGCGAGTCCGCGAGCGCCACCACCGGAAACGCACAAAAAAACAAGCCGCACCCCGGAGGGGTCGCAGGATGCTCGCGTCCCTCCGGAGAACTCTGTAAAAATCTGGGGGATTTTTTCCATCGCGGAGCGATGAAAGTTTATTAGCCGGCGGTTGAGCCCGCAGCGGGCGACACCATCGGTTTACTCAACGTGCGATTCCCCGATCCTGAATCGCAGCCCTCTGGCAATCCTCCAGAGACCTCTGCGAAAGTCTGCTTTGGTTTTTGCAAGCCGAAGGCTTGCCACAGTCCTAGGTATGTTCCGGGCAGATGGGTAACAAAAACTCCCGGGCACATCGGTTACAAATGAGGGATGGCCTGGAAGGAGACGTGTGTGATGAGTGAGCGGATCAAAATGATCAGCGCTCATGAGGGCGGCGACTACGCGATCAGCGAGTTGGCCGCGCAATTTGGGGTGAGCCGCAAGACGGTTTATAAATGGATCGGACGGCATGAGGCGGGAGGTTGGGCGGCACTGGCGGACCAATCGCGGGCGCCGCGGCATCATCCCAACGCGGTGGCGCCGGCGGTAGAGCGGGCCCTTTTGGAACTCAAAGCCCAACGTCCGCTGTGGGGCGCGCCGAAGTTGCGGCGCAAGTTGGAGTTGGCTTTTGGAACCGAGAGGTGTCCGGCCGAGAGCACGGTGAGCGCGATCCTGCGCCGGCACGGGTTGAGCCGGATGGCGCGGCGCCGGCGTCGCGCCACGCCCCGTGCGCAGCCGTTCGCGGCCTGCCAGGAGGCCAACGCGGTCTGGTGCGCGGACTTCAAGGGGTGGTTTCGCACCGGCGATGGCGGCAAATGCACGCCGCTGACCATCAGCGATGGCCCTAGCCGTTATCTGTTGCGCTGCCAGGGCCTGGACGGATCGACCGGGTTCACCACCGTGCAACCGCTCTTTGTCGCCACCTTTCGGGAGTACGGGATGCCCCGGGCGATCCGGACCGACAACGGAGCGCCCTTTGCCAGCACGGGACTCGGGGGCTTGAGCGCACTGTCGGTGTGGTGGGTGCGCCTGGGCCTTGAGCTCGAGCGCATCGAGCCGGGCTGTCCGCAGCAAAACGGACGCCACGAGCGGATGCATCGCACGCTCAAGGCCGCCACCGCGCAACCACCCCAAGCCAACCTGCGCCAGCAGCAGAAGGCTTTTGATGAGTTCCGCCACGAGTACAACCAGGAGCGTCCGCATGAAGCGCTGGGCCAACGCCCCCCGGCGGAAGTCTACCAGCCGGCCCGGCGCGATTACCCCTCCCGGCTGCCGGAGCAACGCGGCTACCCCGACGGGTGGCAAAAGCGCCGGGTGCAATCCACCGGCCAAATCAAATGGAAGGGACACGACCTCTTCCTCAGCCACGCGCTGGCCGGGCAGGAAATCGGACTCCAACCCGTGGACGAAGGCCAGTGGAAAATCCACTTCGAGCACCTCGAACTGGGCCACTTCGATGAACGCAAACGCCGGCTTAAACCCAAGACTCATCTCCACCGGAATGCCCCCAGCCATGACCACCCTAACTCGCCAAATCTGTAACCCATGTGCCCGGGAGTTTTTGTTACCCTTGCATCGGAACATTCAGTCCTAGCCGGTGGTTGAGCGAAGCGACACCACCGGTAAGGTTTTTCCAAACGCGGCCCGACCCTGAAAGAGATCTCTGCAAAAGTCGGTCTTAGCAAGCTGGAGGCTTGCCAGCCAAGTAGTATTACTCTGTTAAGTGCTATCTTCGTAATTCCTTCGACAACAGGGGCACCAGCCGAGCCATTTCAGCAGCCAGGGCCGGATCGCGCGCAGGGTCATCTCCCACGTCAGGCCAGAAA
>Ga0209611_10014966_pt1 | contig 10226 bp, 4 predicted proteins | sample S1TSphgellanicum_3_FD_187693 | JGI IMG/M metagenome (GOLD analysis project Ga0209611, IMG submission 187693) | Host-associated microbial communities from peat moss isolated from Minnesota, USA - S1T2_Fc - Sphagnum magellanicum MG (SPAdes) (version 2) | ecosystem: Host-associated > Plants > Peat... | reverse complement strand
TTTTTTTTTTTTTTTTTTTTTCATTCACAATCCATGTCATTCGTAACTATGGTCACATGCAATTTAATTAGATTTTAATTGCAAGTGACATTCACAATTAGGAAAATTTCTATCATATATGTCATTTGTAATTAACATCTAGTTGCAAGCATTGGTTGCAAAATCTAGTTTTTCTTCTAATGAAACCAACCCCAAGGTTTTTGAATTTGCAAATCATAATCGAAGGGCTTTTAAATTGGAAAAATTGAACTCAAACCCAAATTTTTAAAAACTCCCAAAATCTATGTAAAATGTTAAAACTAGTAATGAAAGTTCTTTTTTAAAGAAAAAGCCACACAAATTTGGTCAAAAATTAAAAACCTTAATCCCCAAGACCATAAAAACTATAATAAATTGAACCTTAAAACCATAACCTTAACATGTATGTTAATGTTGAATTCGGTATAAATAAAAATCAAGTTGATCTTTAAATATGTAAATGCATGAAAGCATGATTAATTAGGTGGCTCAAAAGCGGTGTTTAAAAGTTGATGATCTAACATTAATGATTTTTTTTGCAATTTGAACAATTATCAAATCATAAATCCTATAATTATCCCCTATGCTTTTAATAATAAATATTAATAACCAACCTATGAATATCCCGAAACATGTGATTGATAAAAAGATCCATGCAAAATATTAGAATTTTTAATGTAAAATGACTTTTCAAAAATAAAAATTATAACAATCATGTCACTAAGTTTTTTAAAAAATAAAAATATACATATTAAAAAAGTTTCACTAATAAATTCTTCATTTGATTTGATGATACTTTATTTTTTTATTTTGACACTATTTTGACTTTTTTTTTAGTTCACATTTTTCATTTTTTTTGTGACAGATGTAGTGTTATTAGTTCGAAAGTCCATCATAAGTCCATATTTTTTTTAGAATTCACTTAAAAAATTTGTGATAATTTCCATTAAAGTCTATGATAACATGAATAATTCAAAATTTGACAATGTTAATCTTGAATATGGTTTAAAATTTTACATTTGTATGTAAACCAAAAAATTACAAATTAAATATGACAATTCAAACTATGCACCTATTCATGCTTTCACCCAAATGGCAATTTTCACTCATTATGTTTCAATACAAATTGCAACAAACATGAATTTAAATATTAGGTTGGTAAAGAAACAAAAAAAGTTCATGCCATTTTGTCGATTTCAACCTTCCCTATCTCCCCAACAATGTAGCTACATTGTGGATCTTTTGTAGATCTTTAGGGATAAATTAGTTAAAAACTTGACAATGGATCCGAGGTATGAATATAACATAAGTTAAAAAAATTTTAAAGATGTTGAACTCCACAACTATATAACCAAAAGAAGGTTCTAAAAAGGCCTTTAAGGTTCATAAAGTAGCTTGAAGATTAAAGGGCAACTCCCTAAATAAGGATATTAGTTCAACCAAATATGAAGCTTTACTCTAACCTTGAGCATCCACAAATGGCAATATATGTTTTAACAATGATGTGATTGATATAGACCTTGAATATACTTTCTTATGTTTATGTAAAAAATGATCTCATTTTCAAATTCAAATTTTATTTTATCAACTTTTATTCAATTTTCTACTATGACTTCACCTTATGTAATATTTTTATATTCAACCTTTCCAATGAACCAAAGGTTAGTCCATTTGGAAAAGGTTTATTTATTCCAAACATGTCCCAAAAGATTAACTCCCCACAAGTCCCCATTACCAAAGTGGGAATATGTGAATCTCCATCTCCAAACACAATCACCCTCATTTTGGTTTCAATTTCACCATGTCTTGATCAAACTTGCCTCCAATTCATTTCCAAGCATATTAGCACTTGCTTCAGTTGTAATTTAAGTTTTTAATTACATCAAAGAAAGTTAAGAAAGGTGATTGAGTTTGGATTGGAGGTTGCAATAAGAGAATATCAAAGCAATGATCATAGCATTGCAATGGGTTCAAGTTTTATGGGATAAAAATTTAAAAAGTTCTCATTCAAGAAACAATAATGTTTTTGGAGGCTTATCAATAAATCAAACCTTTGCAATGTAATTCAAACTACATACATTTGCTTTCATTATCTTGTATTTAAGGATAAATATCTAATGGAAACCAAAAGTCATGTCAAACAAAAAGATGGAAAACATGTACATGTGGTCTATTACATGAACAAAAACTATTGTAAACATGTTGCAAACATATATAACTTTTTCTAATGACTATATTAAGATAAAAGATTTTTTTTAAATGAACGATATTAAGAAACTAAAGTTTGTTTTACATTAAGGCCTTAGATAAATGAATATGTGTCGCAACCCTACATAGAAGGAGTGTGAGGATGAAATTCACACTCCCGAAATTGGGACTTGGGAGTCCTTCGGGACTCTTGAAACTTCAGAGTTCGATTGCAAGGGTCAAAACACCTCGCATTGGGGTGTTCTTTATATCATGCGAAATTTATTGAAGTGTAGATGTCGAAAATGAGCTGGCATGGGCCATTTGGACATCTACAACACAAGTTATGGCAAAAAGAAAGGTCGAAAGTCAAATGGCAATTTGACTCCCGACCATTAAAGTCGGGAATCGACCCGACCCCAATGTGTGTAGGTAGAATGAAATACACTGTTGGAAAGCTCTTGAAGAGAGCTACAAGTTTGCTTTAGAACTCATCCCAATTGGAGGTTTAAGCAAAGAATTATGACCTTGCAAAATCTCGAGAGTCTAAACCAGGACAATTTCGAGACTCCTCCTTGGGAGTCCCGGGACAAAAAGCCATTTGGATGTGGGTGCCGCGGAGAGGCACAGAGGATATTATATGGGGGAAGGTGGTGGCTTCCCCCGAGTCCGGGCCGTGGTGAGTCTTGTGAGTCTTGTGAGTCCAGGGTTGCCTATGGCTTGTCCTAGCACCAAGGGTGCTTCAAAAAATGAACTAACCAATTTATTGATTGGTTTGATGCAGGTTCGAGTAAGTAAATAGCTTGTCACTCTTCTTAGTTCCATCTCGAAACTTCAGCACACCCCTTTACCCCTTCTAGTGCTAAGAGTTGGGAGTGTGCCCCGAGTTCCTCACAATTCCACTGTATAAGTAACTTAGACCCACTTTGGGTCTAATTAGGGACTTGGGAGTGCGTTAGTATGATACCCAAAAAAATCTAAATTTTGTTTTATGTTATAATCCAAGAATGACCCCAATTCAAAATGTAATAATCTGTTGGTTAAAAATGCAAAAGTTGAACTGGGTGGGTTAACATTAGCCCCCAATCCCAAAAACCTATGAATGAGGCAAATGATTAAATATTAGTAATTTGGCATCAAAATTCTTCAATAGGTTCATGTGTAAAAAAGTACTAGATCATAAGATAAATACTCAAATTTTAAAGTTCATGCTCATGGTTTGAGCCCATTAGGCTTACAATACATGCCCTTGGATCACCAAAATCAATTTTGAATTTGGGTCCAAGTTAGCCCAAGAAGTTGTCACAAGTGACTTAGTTGGGTAGGATTTTTCTTGCTTCAACTTAAGTTTAAAGTAAGCTTTGAATTGAATATTGTAGAACCACAATGTGTCATAACCCTAGCTTTGGTTTTGCAACCAATGCTAGGAAAAGACAAATGTCCATAAGAGTTCCCCCTTTTGGGAGTTTGGGATGTGATGAATTGTGTGAACCCATGGAGTTGGTTTGGTTTGAAATTGTAATAAAGACCTTGATTTGCATAATTTGAAATCTTTGAACTCTACTTGACAAGTCAACAAGTCCTAATTTTCATTTCATAACTTTAATCATTCCCTTTGTTCGATCATGAGGAGCTAAGGAGCAAGCCCCCAATTTTGCATTTTGTTGTCAAAACCAAGATTCAAGATTAATTTATTGCAATACCAATAAACTTTATTAAATATACACTTTATGTGTGTCGACACATATAAAGTTTCAAAAATTTGAAACAAATCTATAGGAACCAAAAAAATCTAAATAATCAAGATTTTATTGTTAACTTTTGAAAACTTTAAAAATACAAAATACAATAATCATGCTTTAAACCTTGATTGTTTTTTCAAGGGTTGTTATTTGGGGTTGCAAAAAGGGGGATTATACACAATTAGCAAAAAGGTGCAATATGGGTGTTACAACAATAACACCAATATTGCACCCTTTTTATAAGTCGTGCCCCTTGCCCTCCTCTCTCTTTGTGCACCCCCAAATAGTTAATTTTGTTTCTTCCACACCATCCTATTGACCAATGTGTTAATGCTTTCAATTTCACTTGGTTGCTCATGTAGCAACTTCGGCTTAAAACCAGTTGAACACATTGCATAACTTCATTTGCCACATCACCATTGTGAATGTCAAAATTGGAGAGTTGGCACATTTGTTGAAATAAATTTTAATTACATTCCAACCAATATCATTGCACACTTTTTGTATATATATTTTCACGGATATATTCATGACAACAATTTACTTACTAATAAGTTATTAGCATTATTGTCTTGAACTTCTCTTTTGCTTGATCAAATGAGTGATTTCAATTCTTACAACCTAAATTGGAACTTGCACCAAAGTTGGGAAATAAAGGTTTGTAATTGGAACTTAAAACCAACTTCCTATTGCAATTACAATTCAACCCTTGCTATGGTCCATCTCACAATATACTTGAATTTAAAAATAAGTAGGTCATGTTTTTTAGGGATTAAGGTGGTCAATTTTAAATGACTAACTCTAGACTTTATACCATACTTAATTTTTGATCTTGAGAGAGAAAGAAAGAGGCAGAATAATTCTATGGGCAAGAAAAGTATTTTATTAAAAGAGTTATAATGTGCATAAAAACTAAAGTAAACAACAAAAGAACATGTTTAAACCAAAGTTCAACATCGTACCAATGACAATATCAACATGAAGTATGATAGCCTAGGGTTAATTTTCAAATGAACTCCCAAAAAAATTAAAATTAAATTTTTTTATTATTTCACGATCTACAATAATATTGTCATATGAGTTGTGAAATTATTCACATTGTAACTTGAAATAATTATAATGATTTTCAACACCTCCACTTTGTATTTTCATGAAATTTTGGTTCATTTTTTTAAAGATTATTTAATGATGAAATAAGATGAACAAGACTAAGGTGCAAGATTATCAATGTTGCATAAACTAAAAGTAATCAAGAAGGACTACTTAATTATAAACATGTATGGGGAATTTGTTGAAGGATGTTTCCATAAGGTCCATTATCCAAGGAACTTTCTTCAAGACATTCCTAAAAATGTAATGTATGAGAAATGATGATGATGGATAAATTACATTGACTAAAGAAAAAAGATTGGATGCTAGATGGTGATTGGATGAAAGATGTGTGATCATGTATACATTTCATTCATAATGGATGATTAATGGAATTCATAGATGAATTTCATCCATGAGCTAAGCCACATGACTATCACCTAAAATAAAAATATTTTTATAATTGATTCAAAGATTATGGATAAATGTTATATGCTTGGGGTTGGTAAATGGATGTCATTCATGGTAATTTTAATAGAATGGATTCTAAACTAGCTTTGGAATTCAAACATTTTAATAAATTTTAAAAAAAACAAAATTGAAAATTCAATAATTTGAAGAACCAAGCCCGAAACTTCATAAGAGTTTGGAAAACACAATTCTTTTGCGCAAGAACAATCCATATAATGAAGGAAAAAGAATGACAAAAATATGAAAAAAGGTTGTTGTTGACCCATGCATTTTAGAAGGACAATTTTGGGTTGATTCAAGGTCACTCAACATTGTAAAGTTGAATGAAAAAATAGGAAAAGACAATAAAGTTGTCCCCAAAATTGGGGTTTTTTAGGGAAATTAATACAGTTACAATACAATTGCTAAAGATGTGGATCAATTTAAAGTTGAAAAAGGACTATAAAGTTCAATGTTGGGTGGGTATCACAATTTTATGATACTTGTCAAGTTCAACTTTCACAAAGTAATTTACAAAAGGGTCTAGTTCTCCCCCAAAAAATTTAATTTTTAAAAAAATGTTAGGCAAGGGTATCAACATTTTTTTTTTAAAAAAAATTTGGTTTTCACAATGCTGATTCTTGAAAATTTGAGAATAGTTTGTTATCATTTGTCGATTCTCACAAATCAGGTATTATTATTTTAAAATTAAAATTAAATAATTATTGATTTGATTATTTTTTAAATGACAATTCTGGCTTTTTGAAAAAAATCAAAATCAAAGGACCTCTTATTCAAATTTTTGAAAGATTTTAAAAATAAATTATCATTTAAAATAAACTCTTCGAACATTATTACCATATAACGTGGTCTATTGTTAATAAATACCTACCACCAAATATTAGCCTTCCCTTGGATCTCCTATCTCCCAAGGAAAATTAAACCTTATCATCAAATTTTGATGTGGATTTGATGATCAAAGTGTCCTTTTTTTAGACATAATTTAATTAAGCTAACCTAACAATGTACCTACAAAGTTCAAACCCCCATGATCCATGAATGATTAACAAGATCCAGTAAAGAAAATATTGTTCCATTCTGCATAGAAATATAATTAAGTTTGATGTTCATAACTTCTTTCTCATTGCTTGCTTGTACTAATTTTTGATGGCAGCTAAACCCTGAGACTGTAACCTGGCTAAACCTTACCCAGTTCTCAGATTTTTTTTGTTCTTGTTTTAAAAACCAGTTCCCATATTTGGTTCTCACACAAGTGAGAACAGGTAGTTTGGTTTTCAGTCAGGGTATCATTCACGATGATACCTTGAGGAGATCAGACTGAAATGCTCGAATAATACCCGAGTGATGCCCAGGGGTATTTTTGATACCCACCCAACACTGGTAAAATCCTTAAAATTGGGGACCAATATCCCAATATCCCCCAAGGTGAGGACAAAATTTTGAAAGACCTTAAATAAGCAAAGGGTCTTTTTTACCCCCTTTGTTTGCGGTTGAGCCTATCCATCTTTTTGAGATGGATGATGCACAGACACATTCTATTAAAGTTTTCTATTCTACACATAAGTAGCTATTACAGGCCCAAAATGTGTATAATAGGACCCAAAATCTGTAATGGGTAGCATCAAAATGTGTCTAGGCAAGAAAATGGGCAGTCAGGGAAAAAAGAAGCACGCAATACTTTTGTACTGCCTGCAATAAGTACCCTGTTCTTATTTAATGAAAATAAGAGGATGAAAAAAAGACAAACGAAATAAAGGAAGAATCAAGTTTGACTTTCTATACCTATTTTAAATAGATTTGTAACTATTGTGAAAATCAAGTCTTGTGAAGTGGTACTGAACTTCATTAACTGATTATTTCCAGTAGTGTGTTTATATGTCACAATAGTTCATTTTTCTTTTAGCCGCTCAAGTGGCCCGATCAGAAACCTTTGCATTTCCAGTGCCCACTGCATTTAGTGATGTAGTGCCCTAATAAGTACCCAATTTCATGTACTTTGTAATTCCATAAGAACTAGGGATGAAAGAATAATTTGAGGGTCGAACTACGGCCTGAACACAAGTTGACTCCCACAAATAACTTCATGACAACATCTTTGTGGATGTGAGATTGCCTCATCAAATTGTTTTTTCATTTAGTTTTTCTCTTCTCAAATGTCCTTCAAACATTTGTGGTAAACAGATGAACATGAATATTTCATTTTTTTTGCTCATATCTTAGTTCTTATTTGTTCGAGATTTGCAGGCATTCTTTTCTTAAATAATGATGCTAGTCATTATTTCTTATTCATGAGTTATGAAAAGAATAAGTAGAATGATGACCAAGTCAGTTTCTTTCCAATTGTGATGTACAAATGTAACGTATGTCACTAAACATTCAAACAATGAGCGCCTGCAATTTGCCAATTTTGCAATGTGCCCAATAGGTATGCCAAAATGATCCGTTCACATGACCAATTAGAAAAGTTGTCATAATTAGGTGAACACAAAACACCAGGAAAATTTTCCAAATAGGTATTTGTGGAGGGAAATTGTATATCCAAAAATCTCCCTCTTAGAAAAGAAAAGAGGAGGGTTCTTAACCCTACTCCCTAAAAGTGGGATGAAAACTATGACTACTTATAGGTGTAGATCTCTTTCACTCTTAAGGAGTAGGTGTATGAACCCTCCCCCTCCTACACCTCATTATCAAATGTATGTTTAAGAAGTTCATGATAATGTTCACCTTGCGCTTTATGATGGGTAAAGCCATGTGTGGGGAGCATTCCTAAGAATGCAAGACTACCCTCAGCTTAGGCCCCGTATTTTGGAAATGACCTCCACCTTGGGGCATTACCCTATACATAAAGTATTTGGAGAAATTCTTTGAATGTGTGGAAGACTTCTTATTTCTGGGAAGACCCCTCTAAGAAAAGAGGACGGGTCTTACACCTACTATGAAGGAGTTGAAAGTAGCTTTATGGGCATGAAAGAGCCTATGTTGTCCCTCCCACTCCTAAATTGTCCTATTCACATTGCCTTGTGATCTACAAATGTTTAGACTTATAATGAGGTTTACCTCACGTTTTATTGTGAGTAAGGGCCACATGAGGGGGAGATTCCCAACATGTGGGGACGAAATTGGCCACCACATCATCCTAGACCTTGTTCATTAATCTAAACATAATAATAGAAGTGAGGTTAATTGTAAGTAAGCCCCACATAAGAGATCTATTACACAAGTTACTTGTAACAAAAAAATTCATTTCGTCTAATTTCAGGCATTTACAGATTTTTTCTTAGCATAAGAAAGTTCTTGACCAATTCCCTCATCCATCCCCACATAAACAAGGGACACATGTCACACTGTAGCTTTGCCATTTACTTTTAAAAGTATTTTAAGGCAAAAAATTACGAAAACTCAAATATTTCACCATGCAAAAATATAATCTTCAATAAATTGTCTAAAAAAAACCAAAATCCTTCAAGATATTATAACTCTATAACTATCTCTTCTTTCAAAAATCCTCAATTAAAAATAGACCTATTATTACCTAGGGGCCAAAATCCCTTAAGCTATTCTACTCTATAGTAAATTTAAACTCAATGTCCTTGCCTTGCTATGCAAGGCCAACAAAACTAACACACAAAATAGGGCCTTTACACCTTGCTTTCTCGCAATGGAAATTTTAACATTTGTGGTAAATTAGGAGTATGAAAATCATTGTCACAAATAGTCCACACTGAATATCCTTCCAGCCTTTTACGGGCCCATTTTGTTGTTGCACAATCACTACTCCAGCGGTACATGATTCGAATTGAGAAAACTGGGCAATTGTGAGCTCGTCTTCTAGCTTCACATGCTTCGCTTGCGCTACCAAGGTTGCTTCCTACGACTCTTCCTTCCCTTTGAGGACTGCTACCAAATCTTCGCTTATCACAACGTCATCCAAAGTGCCTACAAACGTGCCGTTGCTTGAGGTATCGTGCTTTTAAGTGCCGAACTTTCGTGTGCCACAGTTATTTATGCTCCTTGTATCTGCCTGAGAAGGATTTCTCCATGCTCTTCTCTTGCTTGCTCCTTGTGTGAACCCTCTTACGCAGACTCCGACGTGCTCTTCAGAGACAACGATGAGGTTCCGTTCGCCGCACGCTCGACTGCCAATGGAGGAGTTGTGCATCTGCTATAACGGCAGTCGGACATTCCTAGATTTTCCATTCCGACCTCTCTGGGAAAAATGTTTCGATACTTGCAAAAAAACACGATATCCCTCAACTTATAACATAAACTATGCTTGCGTTGCGAACGCGTTATGTCCTCTAAACTGGTGGACATCCCATAAATGCACCGTTGAATGTCGTGCTCTTAACTTATAACAAAACTTATAACAGAAACTACGAACACCTGCTCCATCCTGTGATCTAGTGGAGATCCCACATCGTTAAATGTCGTGCTCTGCTTCCTAAACTCCTTCTTTAGCTTGCCTTCGCCTCGCTAGGCGGCTCCCATAACGCTTTAAAATTCCATAGAATGCCTGCCATGACAAAAATGTCGTTCGCCTTTGTTGAAATAGTCGTTGAGGGACCCTTAATGTTTCCCAACTGTCCTTTTATCCAACAAAATCCGCACGACCGTTGCCACGGGTCGCGCTCACCCTCCTTTCCCTTTTAGGTTGCCCTCTCATGCGTAGGCCCCAGAGCTTCTCGAGCAAAAATGTTCCGCTTCCTTTTCACCCACAAT
>Ga0209611_10014965_pt1 | contig 10227 bp, 5 predicted proteins | sample S1TSphgellanicum_3_FD_187693 | JGI IMG/M metagenome (GOLD analysis project Ga0209611, IMG submission 187693) | Host-associated microbial communities from peat moss isolated from Minnesota, USA - S1T2_Fc - Sphagnum magellanicum MG (SPAdes) (version 2) | ecosystem: Host-associated > Plants > Peat... | reverse complement strand
AAATGTAGAAAAAAAAGCTCCTTGAGCTTTGATATCAATAACATGGGCTAAAAAAGTAGCTCAAAGGGAACTTGAAGGACAACAATGAGCAAATTGCATTTTAGCTTGGTTAGCCAATGGAATCTCAACAATACAACACAGATTTCACCACAATTTCCAAGTTGGAATGCAAGTTCACTCATTTGGTGATAAAGGGGTTAAAATGGATGGATAATAGAAGGTCAAAGGATGGCTAAATAAGAAGCAAGGACCCAACAACAAGCAAGTAAAAGGACAAGTTGTAACACATTTAAAATAATTTCAAATAGACAATTGATAAGCAAGAGAAGGAAGGGGGGAAACTATTCTAGGGTACCAACAAGATGAAAGGATCATGATCACAACTAGCACGATGGGAGGAACAAGGCAATGAGAATCAAAACAAAGGTGAAAAAAAGGGGGAAGTTCATATAAACACAAAAAGAGGACAAACACTTGACAAACAAAGAAGGGGGGGAGAATTGTGCAACAAAGACGAAGATGAACATGAAGAGGGTATTAGGAGCTCCTATAAGTAAAAGATGAAGAAAAACAAGATAAATAGGAGGGAGGGAGGTTTGGAAGCTCTTGCAAGCATAAGACAAAGACAAATGTTACGAACATGAAAGGGGGGAGTTGTTGCAACAAAGATGAAGATGAATAAGATTAATCACAAGACAAAGACAAATAGGATGAATATGAAAGGGAGAGCAAAAAGTTTCTATAAATAAAGATAAATAAATGTGATGAATAGGAAAAAGGAGAGCTTTTGTAAGCATAAGACAAAGAAGAAAGGGGGAAGGGTTAGGAGCTCTTGTAGGCACAAGACGAAGGCAAAAACAATAAACAAGAAAAGTGGGAAGCTCCCACAATAAAAATGAATGGAATGAATAAAAAAGGAGGACTGAAATCTTTTGCAAATATAAAACAAAGATGAACAAGATGAACATGAAAGATAGGGGAGGTCAAGAAATCTTGTAATCACAATTAAAAGACAAAAACAATGAATATGAAAGGAAGGAATTGTTGCAACAAATGTGAAGATGATGAACAAGGAGGGGGTAAAGCCAAAGAGTCCATGTAAGCACAAGACAAAAAATAATGTGAAGGGGAAGAAAAGGGGGAAGGTGTGGAGTTTTTAGATACATAGGAAGATGAACATGACACACAAGAAGGGAGTTGTTGCAACAAATTGAAAAACAACAAATAAAAAGGGGTGAAATTAAAGTTGCAAAAATGAAAATGATGAAGATAAAAAAACTAACGAAATGAAACACCAAAACAATGAACACCAATGCAAATGCCTCCATTTGCAGTCACAATGAAAACACAAGTTATAAGGGTTGAAATATAAACATAAAGAACATGAACTTCAGGACCATCACCCACATGTACCTCAAGAGAAATTACCAAACATGAAGATGAAGAACATGTTGAAAATCAAGAGCAAGCTCACAATGTGAGAAAGAAGAACTTGCAAGAGAAGAAAAGAAAACAAAAATGTTGTACATGTGCCAGCTTTGAAATGTGTGTGAGAAAGGGTTCTATTGCTTGAAGTTAAGGGTGTGGGACATTTGATGAGGATTTTGTTTTAAGCAACAAGACCCTCCCTTATTTTAAGGTGCCATATCTTGAACGTCCCTTAACCAAATTGAGCAATCTAAAGAACAGCCCAGAGCAACTCTATAATCCATCTTTGGACCCCAAAGGTAGTTGACCCTGATCCAAATCACAAATCTCATCAATGTTATGTTCCATTAGAGTACCAAGTTGTTACAAGGTTATGATGATTCAAGAGTTGAAAAATGCTTTTAAACAACCTAAACTTGGTCCAAGACAAATACTTGGTTTTTTCTCTCTAAGGTTACAGGATTGTCTTAGACAAATTAATTGCAATTTCTATTCTGAGATAAACCTGCCCTACAACTTTAAAATATATGTCATTTGAAAATGCACATGTAGATTTAGCTTAGTGGAACATTGGAGATGAAAGTCTTCAACGAGGTTGTTATGGTTTCAGAGTCAAGAGACTTTTTGATAAGAACTAGAGCTAATCTAATTCCATGTCTGCAATTGGTCTTGAAGCTAGAGATTGGTCTTGAAGCTAGAGATTGGTATGACCGATAGCACCAGACCCACCAAAGGTATGGACTTGACAATGGAGGTGGTGATTCCAAGGTAGAAACAAGTAGTTGTAGGAGGTATCAAAAGCAAAACAACCACAAGAGCTGTGACGAAGATGGCAGCATTCACGAAATTGTTAAACTTGAATGTATTTCTTCTTGTTGCAGCTACTTAGGCTTGTGAACATGCAACCCTTCACACCCCCAATGTTGGCAATCTTGAAATTGGGATTCCACATTCCTTTAGTAGTCACAAATCCATAATACATTGTGCCATTCTTGTCTTTGTAATTATATATGAAGGATGTGAAAAAACAAACGAAGCTGAAGACCAAGATGGTGATGGTGGTCACCACTTTCTCCATGTCATGACAGTCTCCATTGTTGGTTGCCAATGGTGCTAGCGCTTGAAGCAGCAGAAAAGTACTGATAGGAAGCACATTCGCCAATTTGGTGAAAACATCTGTTGTCAATTTTTTGTTGACTCACAATATACCTATTGTGTAGGTATAAGTGCATTTCTAAATTGTTATAAAAAACAAGTACAATGAACATTGGCAATTTTAGCGCTTGTGATGATGCTATGTGTTTGACTCTTAGACTAGAACTTGCAAATGATGTTAACACTTTGGTTTTATAAATGCTTCGATAATTGTTCATTCAACATTTTACATACATGAATGATGTTTCACTGTTACATAGAAATTAGTTATCAAACTAAGTTAAATGTTCACTAATTATTTAAAACATTATTGAAATATTATGGGAAATAATTCTTAAGTGTCAAACTCATCATTCTATATATTTGGATGAATATTTTATATCACCCAAAAAATATTCTTGCCACGTCAATAGAGTATTTTATCCACATGGACGGAATTTTTTTGTCTATGTGGAGATATTTGGCTTACATGGCAAGAATATTCCTAAAAGATTTTATGTTGTTCACAAAAGTTTTGTTCACGTGCTCGCTATTCACTACTCCCATGCTCATCGTTCATGCTCACGTGTTCACATGATAACTATATTGACCAAATGTCGATAGGCATGGGAGTTCATCAAGAAACAATACATTAAGGTTCCAATATTAGTTTCAGTTAATTAGTAGCTAAAGTTCCATGTTCATATGGATGCTTCTTTCTTAGTTGTAAGGGTTATGTTGGTTAAGAACCAAATAAGTAAACTTGATCAACCGATAGTTTACACTTCCAGGTTGTTAAACAAGGAAGAATGAAAATATACCACAATAAAACAAGAGGCTTTAATAATGGTGTTTGCATTGCATAAATACAAGCATTACATCTTGAGTAATAAGTTTTTGTGTTTTATGTTGATCACATGGCATTAATGTACATGGTTAATAAACCACAAGTATTTGGGAGAATTGCTAGATGGTTTTTATGTTCTTAAAGTATGTTTTTAAGGTAGTGTACAAACATGGAAAAAAACATGTGGTGGTAGATGCATTGTCTAGATTGCCAAATATTTGAAAGTTGTAGGTGTCCCAGATTCAACTATAGATGCATCACTATTTGTAATATAGCTTACATGGTTACAAGAGGAAAATATTACCTAAAGATAAGTCAATTTTCAAATAATCTTTCAGTAGTTCAGAAACATAAAACATCTCCACATGCATAACCTTTTAAATATATAAGGGGTTATTATACAAATAGGGACATGATAACCAATTACGTTGTTGTTTAAAACCAACAAATATATTTGTCATGTTGCGAGAGTTGCGTGAAGGGGTTAGAGGTGGACACTTTGCATCGGACATCACAACAAATAAGATTATGGATGTCGATTATTGGTGGGCAACCTTATTTTAAAATATGTTGGAATACTTTAGAAGTTATGATTCATGTTGGTGAACAGGTGGTATGAAGATAATGAGTTTGGTTAAATTGGTTATTTCATTATTGCAGGAGGCATTCATGAAATGGGTTTTGGATTACATGGGGCCAATCAAACCTATTGGCAAGCACATTCAGAACAAATACATATTGGTTGTCACGGACTATGGAACAAAATGGTTGGAGGCAAGAACACTACAAATGAACACAATTGTAATCACAACTAGACTCATTTATGAATGCATCCTCACCCAATTTGGCTATCCATTGACATTACTCACGAAAGAAGGGGTTCACTTCATTAGTGATGTTATCAAACATTTGACAAACATTTCCAATTGAAGCATACCATTTCCACTACATACTATTCATAGGGTAATGGACAAACATACTTAATCAAGGCATTGTTGACAAACCTATTCAATGAAAACCAAAATGATTGGAATGATCGTTTATCTATGGTACTATTTTTGTATCGTACAACATTCAAAATGGCAACTAGTTACATTCATTACCAGATGGTGTATGGTTTGCATCCCCTGATGTTAATAACCAAGTATATTTTACTTACATTTAGTGGCACAGACCATGGGATCCAAACCTAATAAAGGTGTTGACAAACCATCTACATGAGTTGGAAAAATTGCATGGATATAGGATGGAGGCATAAGAGAATGTTGCAGAAGCATAGTGGAACATGTCTTTGTGGTCACAATAATGGCATCTCAAGAAAAGCAAAAGAGAAAGTTGGGAAATTGGTATGGTTCGTATGGACCTTACTGCATATAATATTGTTTTCTTAACAATATTGTACTAGTGGTAACATTGGGGAATTTTGAATCATATCTAATTTTGGTGAATGTGAGCAAATTGAAACCTTACATGTATGTGGAATAGGTAGTCATGCAACCAATTTTACAAACAACTAGTCGGGATGCGGGCGATAACATTCAGTTGTGGGAAGTTCAAGATGCTGGTACTCAAATTGGTGGTATGTGTTTTAATACCAATGACCCCATAAGTTGTATAGATACTAAAAGCGAGAAGTAATGTGGATGTCAACCTATTTATTGGAAGAACAAGCTTGAAGAACAAATCAACACATAGGTGTCTGTTAATTTTGAGGTGTAAGATGACCTTGAAGAGGCATCCACATATACATAGGAGCCATTAGCAACATTGATAAATATTCATGCATTTGCACATTGGTGGCCCGTGTGGGAGCCATTACTGTGCCACCAAAAAAGAAGGCTGGAAAGAACAACAACCATCATTTCAAACATAATGGCCTAATTTATGAATGCATTGACTTTTTTTTATGGACAACATTAGATGTGCATAGATTCTTAGTGTGCTCATTGTAGATAGCCTATAAAATGAATATTGACAATTCTTTGGAAAAAATTAGCACAAATTGCAAAAGAAAAAGAGGTTGAAAGGAAACACATTGTGGAAAAGGAAAAGCTAAGATAAATAGGTGAGGAAATAGGATTAATATTCTTATTCAATATCATGCCTTCAAGAATATTATCTCCGGGAAGATGTTCACAATTGCCATTTTTAATTTACGACAAATAAGAGGATGAAAGGGATTTGGAAAAGATCACACAACAATGTGAGTTCACAACAACAAATTGGCAAGAACTTGAATGAATATTAAGGAAGTTTTATTTGCAAATAACAACATCCTCAACAAACGGAGATAGTGGTGCTCACAAATTTGAAAGAAGAACCTATAGAGTAGGAGGAGGAAGAAGGAACAACACCACTTGCAAAGGCTCTAGCACCAGCCACATCAACGCCAAAACCTTGAATTACACAATTTGCATAACATGCAAACAAACTAAGTATCGTTAAACAACATGTACCTTCAAGTTCACATGCTACTAAAAGGCATAAAGAAAAGATATCAAAATTTATTCTTCCAAAGGAGGAAGACAAGTTTTAATTTGCATTAGAACCACATAAGTATATGGTGGAGCTTGAATGCATACATGCATGGGTGAACATGAAAGGTAGAGAACATGCCTAGGCAAATGTTGTTAGTTTAATGGGATTGTTTTATAATGATTCGAAGACTCCATACCATGACATTCTTGTACAATTTTTGAATTCCTATAAGATCACCACTAATGATCAAAGTTTGGCAAGGTTGTAAAATAAGGTGGTATGTATTGATAGTCCTACGATTGTTGCAAAGTTCAAGATTTTTTATGTAGGCACCCGATGCAAAATTGGCCATTTACCCAAAGGAGTGTGCAAAACATGCATTAATGGATATTATGATTGGACCTCATGCACATATTGGGAAGGAACAATGGAATGTTTCCAAAATGATGCATCCTTGCAACATTTAGTTTGTAAAATTGTTGCATATCATTTATCAACATGAACAAATAAACTACTTCAATAGCTGAAACACCATTACATTCATGACTATAAATGTTGGAAATCTAATTTTAACTGGGTTGACATTATGTTCAACCCATATGAAAAAAGAGTTGGAACGTTAGATTCCAACTCAAACAACAATGTTAAAGGGAACTAGTAAGGTGGTAGAGAGTAAAAACATTTGTAACTTTGCTCCACTTATTGAAATCTTCATGTAAAATTGGTTTGAAAAGCGAAAAGGAACAGAACATGTAGCCCCATCAACATTCAAAGGTGTAAGCAGGTGTATGGTAGAACAAATTTGACAACACCTACACAATATTCATCGACCATTTTGAATGATTATTAATCAATCACCTAGATAGGTAACACGGATGGAGTAGAGGTGCATTTGCATTCAACCCCAATTTGTGGTATAATCGGATGAAGAGGAAGATGAAGGTCCCCCGTTCAATTGTCACAACCTTAACATTGAATTTGCAATAAAGTGTGAAGTGCAATGGCCCATGAAGCCGAGATTGTGTTTAGGTGTGAAACACACTCTCACAAATGGGGGAAAATGTAAGGGATGAAGCCCAATGACTCCCAAGTGCACTCCCACTTTGGAAGTTGCACTCGTGCGAAAGTTTACAAATGTTTAGAGCTTTGGTTGGAAGGGCAAAAAAACACCAAATTGGACCCCCATTTACCATTAGAAAGGTCTTGAAGCTTAGATGCTTAAAATGCCTTCGTATTGTTCATTTAGACTTGATTTACATGAGTTATGATCAAAAGAAAGGGCGGGCATCAAATTGGGAATTTGACTCCCGACCACAAATCCCTTGAACCCAGGGGTCAAATGAGGTCCAATTGAAGCATGTTTTACACCATTGAAAAGATATTTTTAAGGGCTATAAGATATTGTCCTCGAACTTTCAAAATGGACTTGATTTGAGAAATATATAAGTGTCTAAAGTTTTGAGCCTCCCATTTGGGAGTCCCGAAGAAAAATGACATCTTGATGTAGTCCCCATGGAGAGGCACATAGTATACTATAGGGAGGGGAGTGGTGCCTCCTCCCAAAGGTTACGGGCCATGTAAAACTTGTGCTTGAGGTTGTCCCTACTAAGTTTGTCGCACCACTTCCATTCGACTTGCACTAACCGCCCTCTTTTTTTTGTTGTGCAAGTTGACCTCATCTTGAACTCTCCCTTGTGAATTCATCCTAGTCCCATCTCAGAGCCCTAGCACACCCTCCTACCCCCAAAGTGTTGCGAATTAGGGAGCGTGCCCCAACTCTCTTCTTTTTTCATTGTTTCACTCTAGGACCCACCTTTGGGTCCTTTGAAGAGTTTGGGGGTGCGTCATCAATGATGAAAAAGAATGTGGATACAACAAGAACCACAACTAGTACCTAACTATAAAGATATTCGACAATGGAATCAAATTCCGATTTCACCAATGGGTCAAAGTGAATATTCATAGGAGTTCAAGAAATGTTAGTTTCTTACAACTATAATGGATCAAAACTTTGATTATTTTTGACAACAAAAAATTGTACACCAACATGAAGTCCCAAAGCAACCTAAATCGGTTAGGACATAAACCACACCCAAGTCGGAATCAACTTACCATGTACACTAGGCTAGAATGCAAATGGTGCATCAAGTGTTAAAGACAAACCAAGCTTTCTTGCAAGCATTTCCAAAGTAAACAAGTTTGCATACTATCCATTTGTTATGTCTTCTAATATAAGTTCACAAGGTGTTACACTTGGTTTCCATACACCAAGTGCTGTATCGATGAGAGGAAGGGAAGATCTACATAAACAAGCAACGGGTATGTTCAAACATGTGGCAAGATATAACAAAAATATGTTTGTTATCTTGTTGGAGATGTCAAGGTTGAAATTAGTCAATTAGTAGGTGGTAGGAGACGATGTGAGTTCAAAATTCTTTAAAACATGCAAAAGCACAAATCTAAAAACCAAAGCAAGAGGTATAAGGCATGGATATAAATAAATGGTTTGTATGAATTAAGACCTGTTATTATTCAAATAGAGGTAGACCAACAATGAAAAACACATGCAAGAACTTGAATGAGTTAAGTAGGAGAATCTTCATTTACAATAGGAGTATGAAAACAAGAACAAGCAGTATAGGTAGATGAAGCAATAATGGGATGACTTGAGTGCTAAATAAGAAGGTTAGCAATGTAGTAGCAAGGTTGTGGACCATAACATATGTAACTTATAGGCACATGTAAAAGAATTGCAAATTGTAGAAGCCAAAACAACTAACAAGTGTGCTTTTAAATATGCAAAGGAATGGTATGAATTTGATATTAAATAGGAAGTATAAGAGCCGCAAAAAGAAATCACCAAATTGATAAGTATTATCACCAAACTAAATAGTCAATAACCATATTCTACATACTATAGGTTACGAGAATATGAAGACCTCAAGGTAGAAAATGTTTTGCTTAACTTGCATTGTGAAACATTGGGTCTTTAAGCAAATGAGTTAGCAAAATGGTGGGATGAGGTATAAGATATGTTTAAGTAGGATTTATAGCAAGTGCTACAATAGGTATGAACTAATGAACATTTCTACCACCACTAGTTGCAAGCATACAAGATTGCCTTTCTCAATTTCCAATACATCCCACTAGTATTGAGTTTGGAGTCACCACCATGTAGTATTTACAATCAAATAGGTCCTAATTTGGTAATAGAATATATTCACACCATGGTGAATAGGTAGAATAGGAGGTGCTAGTACTTCCTAATGTACGTACACATGCCAACATAATTCAAAGATGGTGGTGTTTTTCCTAACATAAAAGCAATTCAACATGAGGAGGATTTGGAAGGTCAGAAGATACTATCTCAATCCACATAGTTCACCTATTTGTTGCAAACTTTACAAAAACTAAAATAGTATACACAAGAGCTACAACATGGACAAATGGCAAAATTAATATTCCTTCCATCTCAACTACCATTATTTGTTGTTTCATATAAGATGGAATCACACATTTTTTATCCACAACCATTACCTGAAATGATAATGAATGAAGAATAGGAGGTTGAGGTTGTTTTGTTTCAGGATGTTGCACAAGTTTTTTAATAGGCTCATAGATGTTCAGGCTTCTAGAGGGTAAAATTATAGTCAAAGAAGCCACCCAAATGAATGGACACTCTTTAAAAATTGAATGGACATTCATTTTGAAAATTAGAGAGGATTTTAACTTTGATGATTAGAAGGGCAAAACGACTTGAACTAATAAAAAAAAAATTATAATCGATTTGAGCACATTTGGTTACAATGTGTTTTGAACCCTAAAAATTATGGAGTTTGAAAATGTGGCCTTAACAAAAAAATTATTCATATTTATATGATAGAGGAGATGAATGCATAATACATGTGATATAAAATCAATTTGTAATCAAAACATATTTATATCTAACATGTAGTGTTAAATTGAGTATTCAAAATATAAAATTTTAAGTTATAAACCAACATAGAAATGACATCTCTCATGTGCAATCCTTGGAAAAGGACTTTTACTTTGGTGCCCCTGATTCCTTTGACCATGTTTTCACCATGTAATAATTATTTTTCTTTCAAATAGTAAGGATTTCAGGGATGGAATCCAAATTACATGGTGGGTAATGTTAAGGGAACAAATAGGTAATGTAAGGATTGGATAAGTAGGCAGAATGGGATTGTATAGATAGGCATGGTAAGATTAAACATGTAGATAGTTTGACAATTGGTTCAAATTTGGACATGAAGTAGTTTTTGAATTCTTGTTGTTCCAAATGGGGTTTTGAAAAGAAATGGGGCAACATTTCCTCT
>Ga0209611_10014963_pt1 | contig 10228 bp, 6 predicted proteins | sample S1TSphgellanicum_3_FD_187693 | JGI IMG/M metagenome (GOLD analysis project Ga0209611, IMG submission 187693) | Host-associated microbial communities from peat moss isolated from Minnesota, USA - S1T2_Fc - Sphagnum magellanicum MG (SPAdes) (version 2) | ecosystem: Host-associated > Plants > Peat... | reverse complement strand
AAAAAAAAAATAAAAAAAAAAAAAAAAAAAAAAAAAAAAACCATTGATACCCAAGTTCCAACATATAGTAGTTTACATTTTGGCAAGGGTCAAGTTTCCTATTCTATTAGAATTGAGGCTTTCTTAAGCTGATTACTTTAACATAAGGTCAATTTCATCATTAAGTAATCCTCAAAATAATGAAATGAAATAATGTGAAAATATGAAATTGACATGTTGAAAATTATCATAGGTTACATTCTAAATAATTTCACTACTCATATCACAATATTATGGTAGATAATGGAGAATATATATATTTTCAACATAAAAAATTCATTTTCTGAAGAAAAATAATTTTTCAATGTGGAAATTGACCAAACACTATGGTAATGCACGTAAGTTGTTTTGGAAAACCATGTTTCAATTTTGTTTAGGCATGGAATTTAGATTGGAGAAGAAAAATGAATCAACAACATGACATTTTCAAAAAAGATGAAGTAACTAGGAAACCAACCTTTGTTATTTTGCTAGTGTTGGTCTAGCAACACATTCCTCATTTTCTAGTTTGAGAGCACGTTTGGGAAAAGATCCTGAACCACTATCATACCCAAATTGTTAATCTTGAACCATTTTCATTTTATAAAAAAAAAACAAATGGAAAACATCCATTGCAAAAAGGCTGAAGTACGACACAAAACTTGGGCCATCACCCCAAATAAAGTAAAGACACCAAGCCTACCACATAATGCAACCACTACTTGGTGGTTGGTAACACCATCATATTTTTCATCTATCACAAGCACAAATGGCACCACACTTCATCAAAGGCATCCTCTAGGATCTTATTAGTCTTGAACTTTTAATCACATACTTTAAAGCATAAGGCAATGCACTTGGTTGGGTCATTAACTGCCATAAAATTCAACTCATTTTTTTACCTTTTTCTATTTTTGTATTGTGATACCTAGTAGGTACCAGCTAGGTACCAAGTGGGTATCACAATAAAAAAAATGAAAAATAAGAAAAGGCACTTTGAAAAATGAACAATTGTTTTTGTGGGCATTTCGATGAAGCATGCATTTCACTTTTCCAAATGCCATTCACTATTGAGGATCCATTATAAGGACTTGAGTGATCAAGCCCCCATGACTGCACAAGTTTCATTTGGGATGAACTTGTTCTTATCCTAGGTACCAAACCTGGTGTAGTCAGACATGTTTAGTCAAATTTTTCTTTTGCTTGTAATTTAACCTTTAAATTTTTTTAATACCCCCATACCTACCCCATTCACCCACCTTCGCTATTTTTTTTTCCCCCAAATGTTTGTAAACCCTAAAGCCCAATCCACCATAGGCCATCATCATTATTGTCATAATATGTTGTGGTTGTTGCGTGGGAGCGTTCCAAGGTGAAGGAAGTGTTGCAAGGTGAAGCTATGTGTGGGAAGAGCAAGGGAGTTACATTGTTGTGAAGAAAGTAAGGATCATTACTATAGAGGAGTAGAGAGGATTACTATAGCTATATGGGGAGGAAGAGGGCCGGAGTGACCCAGCCCCCATGATTGCATTAGTTCTGTTTGGGATGAACTCAAGTTCATCCCAATTATTGGATTTGCTGCAAGCATTGAGGTTGGGTTTTTTTTTTTTTTTTCCTTCATTTACTTCAAGGCCACCCATAAAAAAAAATCTATTCAACTACCCAAGTATTTCTAACCCCAAGTACCTACTTCTACACCACCAAAAACCCTAAACCTTGCTACCATTGAAAAACAGAAATGGTGTTCCAAAAGACGATGTTGCAAAGGCAGTGTTGAAACGATGTTGCAAAAGATGGTGCTATAAAAGTGGTGTTGAAATGCTACTACAAAAAACGATGTTACAAAGACGATGTTGAAGCGATGTTACAAAAGACAGTGCTAGAGAAGCGGTGTTTATAAAGTGTTGCTGCAGAAAACGATGTTGCAAAGGGAGTGTTGAAGCAATGCTGCAGAAGACGATGTTGTAGAAGCAATGTTAAAGTGGTCCTATAGAAGATGTTGCTGAAGTGGTGTTGCAAGAAACGCCACTCAAAAAGATAACTAGTGCATTTGTGGCAAGTAAATGTACATCAACCCTTTTTTTGTTTCTTTTTCATTTTTGTTCCCCTGTAAGGAAGACGATTACAAGTGTTGCACTTGTTTTCATCTTTTGTTGTCCTTACAAGATTACAACAGAAAATGACGATGACTACAACATCCATTATCATATTATGTTCTTCTTATGAAACCAAGGTAGAAGACAACAATGAACCCACCTTGTCCTTGTCTTTTGGCTTTTTTTCTTGCATTGCAAAAGACAATGACAAGCCTCCCCACTCATCGTCGCCTTCTACAATTCAAGGAAAAAAAAAAAAAAACATAAAAACCCATAAGAGGACGATGAGCCTTTTGGCTTGTCATCGTCCTTTACAACCTAAGAAAAAAAACCTTGATGTTGGTTTTTCTTGGGTTGTAGGAGATGACAATGAGCCTCCCGACTTGTCATGTCTTTTAGTTTTTTATCCTCATTTGTAGAAGATTGTCATTGTTTTCTTTTTCTTGTTATTTTACTTTAAAAGAAGACAACAATGGTAATGCTTGCCATCATCATCTTCTTCTTCTTAATTTGTTCTAGGAAGAAGAAGACGACAACATTGCCCCTCTTTGTTGTCATCTTTTTCTTTTTCTTACTCTACTCCATTCACCCACACAAAAGAAAACATTGGCCAATTTTTAATCCCAAATCTATTGCTTTTGTGAATGTTCACCACTTTGACTACATCATAAAATTTGAAAAACAAACAAAAAAATTAAAAAGTAAAAGGACTACAGTCAACAATAGGCAAGTAAGGAAGTGTTAATTCCATAAATTAAAAGCTCCTTGCCATCTCTACATTCAAATCTTCCATCATGTCTTTGGAGTTCCAATTCTTCATTCTCCCATGCAACAAGTGAAATTCTTCATCTCAAAACTCTTTTTGATCTAACATGCTAAGATTCAATAGTTTTAGATCTTCTAATGATGTTGCAAAACTAATTTTTTTCTTGCATTACACATGTAGGTAATCATTTTGCAAATCCAGTGAAAGTTGATCTTAGAGTTGTAGGGTCAAAGTTAATTGTTGCAATTTTGTTTAATCTTGCATGTTGCATCAAAAGAACAAAAAAATAATTGTGTTGTTTCTTATTAATAGAATGGTTATTTTCTTTCAGGATGGCACTTCCAAATAAATGCACAGGAAAAGCAACCAAGGCCAAGGCACCGATTACAATTGAAAAATAGGCAATTGCATTATACACAACCTTGCTTCTTCAAGGTATGTCATCAATATTTTGAATATGTTTCAATTTGCCAATGGTGACATGGAATCACATCCTCACTTTCCATGCCAAAGTGGGGTTGGGTTTTTTTTTTGGTTAGTTTTATTAGTCAAGCAATACCCTAATGAGGCATTAATGCATGACACGTGGTATATATAAAAAATTATACTTGTGGAAATGATAGTCTAATTTACAAATGGTCAAATTGACAACTCGTCATTTTGACTAATGAAAACATCTTAGGACCCATGGTCAAAAAGACACTAATCAAAATGGATAGGTTCAAATTGACTTGTTCAAAATGACATTTTGGTCAAGTTGACGAGGGGCAAAATGGTTTTTTTGACCAATTTTCCCAGTTAAAAAAGTTATGATTTCTTGTAGTGATTCCACCTTGACCTTAAAATTTGCATTCATTTTGTTGAACATCAAAACCAAAACCTTAATCTAAAATGAAAAACCCTAAACCCTAAACCTAACCTAAAACCCTTAACGCAATAAAAGTACCTAAACCTTATCTTGAAAACCAAAATTGTAACCCAAAACCTAAAGCCCATCCTGAAACTTAAACCCCAACACAAAATCCTAACCTCCTAAAAGCTAAAACCTTTTGCTAAACTAAAACCTACAAAACCCAACCCTTAATTTAACAACCTAAAAAAATTATAACCAAAATCATCAAACCTTAACATGGTTCACTTTTAAACATAAAAATTTAAAGAAGTAAAATGAACGAATGGACAATCTTTTGACAAAATTGCATATAGTTTGTTGAATGCCCTAAGTGCATTGAAATTAATTCCAAGCACTACTCATGTCTCCCAATGCAACATCATGAACATCTCCCCACCCATGTAGCTAAAGTTGTCCAACAAGTATTCAAAGTATCATACGTGTGAACAAAATATTGATGCCAATTTTCTTGGATGTTTGACTAGCAATGGAACATATTGTTGCCATTGTATAACCCCAAATACTTGAGGACCAAATAGATGAACAACCCATGGTTTTCCACCATGACAAATCATGCATTGCATTTTTTTGTGCCTATTAAATTAGTTCCAATGGGTAGGATTGTTCCAATGCTTACAACTTTTGATGAAAAATTTGTCAAGAAATCTAATGCACCCTTAGAATTGCAAAAGTTACATAGTTAGGATTTGTTGTTCTTCAATGATGGGTCATGAAATTTTGTTCATAGTGACAAAATTGATGCAAGATGCAATGAAAAGACAATCATCATTTATTGCATTTATGTTCTAATTATAGATGAAGGCATTGTATTTAATCACATTATTATGTTTGTTATACAAAATAAAGCTAAACAAATGCTATTCTAAAGCAAACTCAGATAGTTGCCCAAAAATGTGCTGGGACTCCCTTGTGAACCTCGCACGACTAATAATGATCAAGACCCTAAGCTTTGCCAACTCCACAAACCTCCCAAAGTGAAATTGGTGAAAGTTTTAAACAAACTCATAATCACCCATTTGGTTGTGGACATATCACACACACCCACATTGGGGCCAATTGATTGCTTGCATTCCTCCTCCAACTCCACTATTGTGCAATACTCCTAAATGCTGATGCAAGCAATTGTGGCCTATATCCTTATTTAATTGGTTGCTTGAGCAGTCCATGAACTCCATAGGTCACAAGAACAACCCAAAAAAAAAAAAGTGAAATGGGGCCCTGAAAAAAACAGAAAAGGTGAAATGAAGCTTTCAAATTGAAAAAAGTCAAAATCAGGTGAAGTTGCAGTTCTTTAATTTTTTTAAAGCACATGTGAAATAAGATTCATAAAACCCTGAAATAAAGTGTAATGATATTTACAAGAAAACCCTAAAAGATTAAGTGAAATAAAATGGAATCACATTTGAAAAGGAGAAAGAGACATGAGGTCTCTATTAGGGTACTTATAATATATTCCTAACCTCAGAAATGACTTAGATAGTGACCTCAGAAGCGGTTATTCCTAAAATATGGGTAACCATGGAAAAAAAACCCTCCTCTGAAATTATAAAAAAAATGAACTCGAAAGTTTCTCTCCCCCCAACCCTCTAAACAGTTTCTCTCCCATCCCCCTTGTCCAGAAAACAGGAGTGGAAAAAGTAAACCAACCCCAGCCCACCCGCCTCTCCCCCTCGCCACCCCTCCCCTCCCCCCAGTCCGATTTTCCAGGCAGTCAAACCCTGCCTCCAAAGCAGGGTTTTATTTTCATTTTTGTGATGTAGCCGAAGTGGGGATCATCCATGAGGCAGTTTAGCCAAATTTGCTTACTAACAAGATATCAAAATAAAAAAGTTTAAGTATGCTTCAATTTTTTTGGCTACTTGCTTCAACCCAGCAGAGAATTCTGGCGATTTTGTAAGATATTTTTTAACTTTTTAAAAGTTTGGCTACTAGAAAAGAAAAAACACATATTTTTACCCACCTTGAAAAATAATTTAGCCACAAAAGAAAACCCTGCTCCACAGTCAACTTTTTATATCACCATGTGTTTTCCATTCTTGTTTGGGTGACTTTATGGACAACAAGGTACTAGGGGTGAAATATGAAATAGGCATGAGACACCTGTCAATGTTGTCTCAACTTGAAAATGAAATATGAATATGATAATTGGTCTATTTGCAAATCAATGGTTGGTTTGACACTAGATATGTATGAGAAACAATCTCAAGAGATTAAGAAGTTTTGGTTGTGCTTATGAATAAGGAGTTACAATTGGGTTTGCAAACCTTTAAAAATGTCATTCAAAGCCTAGAAAGTTATAAGGTATGCTGGTAATATTTTGGTGTGATTATAGAAACTAGATGAAATAGACCATGTGCCAATCAAACTTAATGAGAAGTCTATTTGATACACCAAAAAAGTTTATCCTTTTGATGAAGTTATAATGTAAAAATGTTAATTGCTTTCAGTTCTATTAGCCTATTGTCAAAAGTATGCTTTTATTTTATTTGTATGTAACATTTTTCGAAGTGTCCACAATGGAGGGTTGATAATTCCAACAATTGAGCAGAATGGCAAAGTGGGGTGAAAGTATTGACTTGCTTGAGTATCTTGACTAAGAGTTTGGAGGCTTTGGGTGAACCAGCACCTACACTGGTACCATGAAAAGGACCCCAATTTTTTTTTGTGTTCCTTCCAAACATTATAGATATAGACCCCTAAACTAATTCATGGTCTCTTTAACATTTTCTCCATTGCTTATTAGCTCTGATTGGCCTTACTCAAAAGGTCAAGGTACCAGTGTAGTGTAGATGCTGGTTCACCCTGACTGAGTTTGGAGGGGAACCATTGTAATATTTACTTTGTATGAACATGATTTTTTTTCTTTGATAATGCATGACCGATTTTTTAAATTTTATAACAAACAGAACTGAAACTAGAAGTAGGAGGCTAGAAAAACACTTGTCAAATGCTTTGGTGGTAGGAGGGGGATCGCAAGAAAAATAATTCTAAGTCATTCTGCTACACAATACCTTTATCATTACAACAATATGTAATTTGAGGACATAGTATTCATGTTAATTAGATCATGGGTGTGCTCACAACTTATTATTTTATTTTAAAAGAGCCATATTGATTGGCTCATTAGCAATTTTTTTGCAACATTGGGCATGCCTTTAGTAGAAGCACCTCCTTGGACCCCAGTTCCAAAATAGAAACAATTTTTTAATGAAAATTTATTGATCAGTATCACTCAGAATAAACATATTATTGATATGGATACAAGCAAAAGATTAGCTTTTGGTAGACAAGCCTTGGTTTTCACACATATGGATAATGAGATGAGACTCATGCAAAACTATGGAATATGAATCTTACATCAGTCCACAAACTAAGTTTGTTTTCGAAGCTGCTTGGTTGTCAAGATCTATTGTTTGTCAAAATCTAACAGGAAAAAATGCAGTGGTTTTCAGCAATGCAACCCATGTTGTTTCAATGACTAAAATCCTCACCAAAGAAATGGGAATTTGTGTCAGTTGCGTAGGTTTTTTTTTAAAATGTTTTTAATCAAGTTTTTCATGTTGCACATAGAAATATGCATACACTCTATGAACATTTCAAGATAAACACCCATCCAAATAATTTCGACAACAAAAGATAAAAATATTAAAAATGTGCTCCTAAATTTCACCTTTTTAATTTTTATTCAGAGTATTCAAACTTGGGCAAACCATATGGGATAAGACCTAGGTGTTATGGGCAACATATTGGGAACACATTTGAGAACTTAAAAATCTTCTGGGAACATGCTGGAAACACATTGTGAATAACAGAAAAAAAAACAAAAATAACTCACCCCATCCCCAAAAGGAAAAACAGGGCCCATCATGAGTGCATGATGAGCCTTTTCATTGGTTGCATGAAATTTCTCTTTCCAAAATTATCGATCATCATTTTGGATGGGGGTTAATACCCCCATTATAACTTGGGGTAATTATTTATTGTTAATTTTTATATTAGATTAATAGGGGTCATGGGGTTCAAGTGTCAACTTCAAATGTAATGTATTCATTGATTGATCCATGAGAAAAAAAAAACTTTCTCAAAAAATGTCCAAGAACAAAGGACAATCCTTTTGAACTGTGAGCAATATGAAACGAACTTTTTAATCATAGTAACATTATACATATTGCAACAATGCTTAAAAAATCATGGGCATTATTTGCAGGCAAAGGCACAAAATCTGAATGGAAATCTTGCTATGTTCCATCAGAATCACTAAGCATTTTTAATGGTGAGCAATTGCAATTTATTTGACAATTTTTTTGTGGAGACAATTATACAACTTTTCCTTTGTATCTTCTCGATTTTGAGCTATGTTGTGAAGATCCATCAAATGTGGTGCAACCATGCATTTTCAGAAAGACTTTGATCATTGATAATCCATTTTAACAATATGAAATAGAACCATCCAACCAGCTATGGGATAAAATTGAACAGTTTGAATTATGAATTGAAATGATTTTCATCAATTTCTTCCATATAATAACCAACCATACCAACAAATGTATGAAGGCCAATGTTTTGAAAATGCTTGCAATGCACAACATGCTCATCTAGTGCTTTCTTTGGAACATCCCACCAAACCACTCTTTGAGAACCTGGTTCAACATTTTCAAATTTGAAAGATAAAGCTTGACAACCATTTGCATATGAAGATGTAAAAGAGTGCGACCCCTTTCTAATACAAAGGCCGTCTACACATTCTTACTTTATGAACACTTCCATCTTAGACAATAAATTAGGATCTACATCAGACCCTCTTACAACAATAGTCACAGAAGCTGACAACAATTTTTCTGAATCTTTCACACAAGAAGCCCCTGATTCTCTGGCAGCATCTTTTAAATATTTTATCGTGTACGAAATAAACAAGTCAAAACAAAGTTGCAAACCCCACCCTCTTGCCTTCTCATCCCTCCCCCTTATCTCTGCATTTAGAAAAGTGATTGTCCACTTTCCGTCTGGACAGTGGACACTTCAAAAAAAATCTTACCCTCCGCCTACCCCCACAAAGGAAAAATGAAAAAAAATCCTCCCCCCACACCGCCCCAAAACTTAAAAGAAAAAAATAAAGGCACCTGGAATGCACGCTGAGCCTTCCCATTGGCTGCACGTAATTTCTCTTTTCAAAACTCGGGGTAGTTATTTAAAGTTATCCGTAAAGTCAGGAAAAGACGACACCTGAATCCCCTGTTTGGTCACATACGGGATGAGATTTCAAAAAGCAAAAAGTACACTGGGCTTCAATGGGGGCGTGAAAGTCAGTTTAGCAGCAAATTTGGGCGGGGCGCTAAGACACTCCCTAACGAGCTCTGCACAGCGCTGGTTTTGCTTGTCTTTTTGCACATGTTTTTCGGCCTTGCATAGTTCTGAAAGAAACCATGCAACCCTGTTTTCAATGTTCTTCAGTTCTTCAAAAAAAAAGTGCAGATCATTCTGTTGTCCTTCGTTGCCAATGTTTCGCAGTGCAGGCGCACGAATTGAACTCACTAATCTCTCTTGCGAGGTAGGCCGTTATAACCACTGGCATATCATCAAGCACTAAGAAGGGGTTTTTTTCATAATTTATTGCAGACACAAATCTAAAATGGCCAAAATTTTAAAACCCTGCGGCAGAACAACGCAGTTCTCCGCAGGGCGGCACTGTCAGGCCCGAAACCAGCGCCCGGACAGAGCTCGTTAGGGGTGTTTAGCGCCCCGCCAAATTTCGGGCTAAACTGAGTTTGCCCTGTCCTTTCTTTTCCTCTCTGAACGCGTTCAACCAATCACTGCTGCTGTTATGTGTGTACTGAAGCTGTAAATGTTCTCAAGCCGCGTACATTTAATGCTGAGTCTCAATATATCATATCCTTATTTAATAAAATTTCACGAGTTTGCGTACGACAGCCAGTAGGGGATGCAGCATCAAATGAGAGGTGCAACTCCGGAACAATAGGGCATGACTGTACGGATGATTTTAGTATCTTCATCGTGTTTCGTTCCCATTGGCCAAACTTATATGTGCACATGGGTGTTATTGCATGGCATAATTGCTTTTCCTTATCCACCCTTGGCCCCATCCATCTTTATCTCCAAGTGCATCTATATACAGTATTAATGATGTATGGTCCCTCCTCTGCCCGCAAGAAAGGAAAATGTTAAACAGGCCAGAGGAATTGAATGCAGTCAGTCTCTTAGTTTACAGTGCTGTATCTCAAAGGACGTGCGCATAATTCATTTTTGGTTTCGTGGTTGAAGAGTATCTTGGACAGCAATGGTCGAATGGGAAAGCAGGTGATTTCCATGGTGGGTGGTGATGGGGAATTCAGTTACCAGCGGATGGCGGTGCTACAAGCATACGCAATGAGGAGATTGGAGCCGTTCATGGCCGAAGCTGTTAAGCAGATCAGTCTG
>Ga0209611_10014960_pt1 | contig 10229 bp, 9 predicted proteins | sample S1TSphgellanicum_3_FD_187693 | JGI IMG/M metagenome (GOLD analysis project Ga0209611, IMG submission 187693) | Host-associated microbial communities from peat moss isolated from Minnesota, USA - S1T2_Fc - Sphagnum magellanicum MG (SPAdes) (version 2) | ecosystem: Host-associated > Plants > Peat... | reverse complement strand
CTTTTGAAAACAACCGTGAAAACAACCGACCAGCAGTGGTCCTACCAAATGCCAACCTCTACTTTGTGGATATCCAGCTGTTAATGTACAGTTTACCTGGCGGAATCGGCGGTAATTTTAGATGCTAAGGTACTAGCCTACCGTATTTGGCTGGCGGCAAGGAAGGTATATATGGGCCCCGGTGTTTTTTTAAGGATTTTTGGATATAGCCAAAGTGGCGATCACCTATAGGAACCTGTGGAAAAAAGTGGCTACCTTCCCTATGAAGACATAGCCAAACCTGGCTATAGACCACATATGAAGCACGAATATTTAATCATCCTCCTATATTTCTGGCTACTTACTGAAAACTGGCGATCTTTTCTTTTTTTCGGGGTCATTTGTGGCGATTGAAACTTTCACACTACACTTCATTTTTTATTTTTTATTTCGCTTTTTTTTTCTATATTTCGCCAATAAAAAGAAGGCTGTTAATATGACATACGTGAGAGAATCGGTGATTCAGATATAAATCAATGTGAATCAGTGATTCAGCGGTAAACTTTATATGATTATGTATTTGTGGGCCTGGTAGTAGATCCTAGTACCTTGGCCATTTCAACACATAAAATATTCCTTAAAGATTGACTTTTGCACTTTGCGATATTTTGAGATTTGGAAGAAATAAGTTTTTAAAATTTCAACATTTCTGAAAATAATATAATTAATGTTGGCCAAGGTACTAGGGTATTGTGCCTTGCAATAATTAGGGATGCTTCCCATGTTCAATTTCTTGTTTCTTTTCCAATGTGTCAACTTGATTGTCCAGTAAAAAAAAAACTGAAATCATGGAGCCTCCCTGAAACAGGATGTTCTATTTCGAAATACAGAATTTCCATTTGCCTCACCTATATACGTGCCAGGAGGGCAACATTTGCCAAAGCATATGGGATAAAATAGAGGTGCTATTGCGAACGTTTTGGGGGAAAATGTTGAAATTGGGAACCTTTTGGGAACTCACTGGAAACTTGATGAGATTATAGTGGGAACACATTAGACAAAGGGAAAAATGAAAAATCCCCCCTCCCCTCCCCCAAAACCATTGCTTAAATTTATTGAGTCACATATTGAGTCACAACCCTCACAATCCTGATCAACTCATGACCCGCAAAGTTGTGACGAAATTGTCATCACAATTGTGAGGTTCATTTCAATGGAAAGGCAATGTCCCACCAAAATATGTCATCACAGAGGCCTAATGGAAAGTGGCGCTAAGAGCATGGGTGTATATGGTTATGGGCTTGACCAGTAAACAGGTACTCACTACACTTGCTCTTAGGAAGGGACATTAGCCCAGGTTAAAAATGTTGACAATCAGTTTTTGAAATAAAAATTTCATACAACCAACGAGGTGGTTCTACCTGCACTTTTGGGGATTATTTTTTTTCAGGGGCCTTTTTGTTTTTTTGGGGGAGGATATTTTTTATTTTTCCATATTCCCAATGTATTCCCACCATGTTCCCAAAGGCGCCCAAAACTTTCCTCCAAAACCCTTATAGCACCTCAATCTTATCCCACACTATTTTGTCATAGTGCTACCGTCATGTATATAAATTTAAAAGGGAGGGAGGCCAAAGGGAAGGATGATTGTCCCTTTACTCTGGGGAGTGGGAGGCGGGGAGTCAAAAGAGTGCTTCTATTGGGGATTGCTGATTTGACTAAGAGTCAAATCAGAAAGGCCAATTTCAGTAAACTTTAACCATTTACTATTGCCAATTTGATTATATATGTTTGGTTTGACACTTGATAAAAATATTACTTTAATCAAACTTGGGCTCCATGCTGCTATGCATTACGCGTGACAGTAAACTTCTATGTGTATTTGGAATTGTGATTATGATAACAAAATTACAGAAAACTAAAACAAAGAAAATTCAAAATTTTCAAAATAAAATATGTTTTCATCTTTTTCACTGTACAAACAAAAATGAAAAGAAAGGCCACGAATGTTGTCAAAAAAAAAAAACACATAGCAAGCTTCTAATGAAAGAAAATAAAGAGATTTCATAAGGTGCATGTAATAAAAATTTATAAAAACAAGAAATCCAAGAGGTTACAACCATAGAAAATCAACCAATTCTCTGGCAGCACTCCCAGGAGCTTGAAGAACATCAATGCTCCACACTCCAGCAAATCAACCAATTCTAAACTGCTCCTTTTGTTTTCCACAATGTCCCCTTTTTTGTTCCCATCTGTGGTGGATATGGTGGCTACCTGGTTAGGAATAATCCTATACCTTGTACAAAAATGATATAGAATAGAGCAGAACAAAGTTTTTCAGGACAGGTTTATCGCTGTCATATCCAGCCAAAAGGATTGTGCAGATTTCCCTACAATATCCAGGTTGCCTTTCATGTGCACCTTCATGAATGGGGAAAATTAACAATTATGTCTTTATTTTCTTTTTTCAGGAGCGGAATAAGTTGGTGGCTGCATAAATCATCTTTGAACAACTAAAAGCAAACTGAAGAGTTTAATTTTGAGAAACAACAGTTCCTCATTGCCTTTCTTCACAAGAAACATCTGTTTTGGTGATCCAATGTTGGCTTGCAGTCGTTTTGGGTTTCTGAGGTTTTCTCTTGTTAGGAACCAGGTCAGTTTGGCACTGGCATTCAATAGATTGAGAAGCTTTAAGTGTTTGTGTAAACTCTATGAAGTCATTGTGGATCAATGTATATTCCATGATTTAGGAAATATTGTTCATGGATAGGTGAACAAATTTAGTGTTCAACCAATTTAAAGATGACTAGTAACTACCCAGCAGAATTTTTCACTTTGGAAAATGTAATGGACAAGAGAGATCTTCTGGTGTTGTGCTCTGGTAGGACTTCTGCTTTTCAGGATTGCTCTTCTGGTTTGTTGAACAAGAATGGGGTGATGTGACTGTAAGAGCTGTGGAGCAATACTATCCTGCAGTGCCTCTGTGGACTATTGTTGCAGATAGGGAACTGTCACACAATTTTGAGACTTGAAAGGAAACCTCTGAGGTGAATTCTTGTACTGAGAGCATCATCCATTTCAAGTCCACTAGACCTTAATACAGAGCAAGTGTGGAAGACATTCATCTGCATCTCTGGACATCAGAAGTCATAGGGACCAAACATGCTTTGCAGCCTACCTTTGAATGCAGAATCAACTTCAACACCCTACATATCAATGTAATAGAGAAGAGATTGTTGTGGATATATTATCAATTACGTTTGGTGTGCAGTGATATCATTTCTACTTTCCAATCCTTAAAGCTCAAGTTGATAGAACCATCAGTGTGCAAGGTGATTCTGGAGTCATGCTTTGTGCAAAATTTCAGACATATCAATGTGCATTTCTTTGGGTCCAGAAGGCTGAAACCTGTGTCTTATACATTGCTTCCTAGCTGGTAACTGGGCCATAACTTTGACCTAGAACTTCATTGTCTTCTCCTTGCCTTGGTAGACAAGGTGCCAACAAATGTGCATTTACTGGCACCACAAGCCTGATTGTGTGTGTCAAATGCAAATGCGTTTGTCCTGAACCAAAATGCATTTTTTCCCCTAATTTTTACTCTAGTGGAAATTTCTTGGGGCATTTGGTGATCAATTTTGGTCATAATTTAATTGGACACAAACGAATTCTTACAAATGTTTTTGGACAATTTTATTTTTATATTTGCTAAGAGACCAAGTTTGACAACACAATTTTGTCAACAAATTAAAATTTTATTATACAACATAATTTCAAATAGGAAATTTCTCTCCCCATTGTACACAACATGATAAAACATACTAAATATACTATATAAATACAATTTATACAAAAAAAGTAATAATACCCACAACCAAACAATATGAACTAACATTGTTATTATTATTATTATAAGTGGTGACAAATCAAAATGCATAAAAAACATATTGTGAAAAACTACACATTATTGCATTTAAAATTTAAGTCAGGTGGCGTCATTCAATTTGACATTAACCCACCCTAATATTTGCATTCGAATGTTAAATTTTTAGTTGTGATTCCAAAATTTCAAAGAATCTGTGATAGAATATTCTTTTAACAAAAGGTCTGTATCGTATTTTGGTGAAATTTCGGCAAAAATAAAAACCCCCTGTTAAGGAGCGAGTCGCCAGAAGTATCCCTAGTGGCTACTCTTTTAATGATCATGGAGAAAAGTATTGCTAGGTAAGCAAATTATGACTGAATCTGTTTGGAAATATTCGCCAATCCTGTGAAACTTTGAAAATGATAAAAAAAGACTCATGACCGCACCTGGTGTTTAGGAGTTTTAACTAACAGTACCCTAAACATGAACAAAGTGTCACGCCATTATGTTTACCATTGCAACTTACTATCAAGTTTTCTAACATTATTATAATATATCCATAATTGATAATAAATGATAAGTAACATTGAATTATATGTTTCTCTAGTCCACACTTATGGATTATTTTTTATAATATATTTTCAAGTAAAAGAAGTATAAAAACTAAGAGAAAAAAATGGGGATATAAGGTGCAATAGAGATGGAGAAAATAGATGCAAGGAGACAAGGGGATAAAAGAGCTTGATGGATGGAGAGAGAAAGACAAATGGGGGGAGGGAAAAAACAAAAAGAAAAAAACAAATGAGCATAGACAAGGATGATGCTTAACATTGAGTTAATTTCTCATTTTTTGAGACTTTATTCAAAAGATAAAAATGAAAATTGTATTGCGAAGAATTTTTAACTTTATTTTATCGAGACTTTAAATAACACCAATGTTAGACTTTGAGATCTATGTTTTGAAAAGATTTGATGTTAGTTAACAATGATTACTAACGTCATCCTGACATTGAATGCCAGCTCATGTGCCAATTAACATTTAATGTTACTTTATACTATTGTGGCCTGTGCCGTTGGCCCAAGTGTTATCATTTTCTCAACTGATTTTTCCTTCCAAAACCTGGTTTTTTGAAATTTATCTGAATTTTCAGCAGCAGAAATCACTTGAAACTCAATCTCTCCCACATTTTGAATCCAAATCTTACCAAATAAATTCCATTAAATCCTGCTCATCAAGATCTTTCCAACAACACCAAAGGCACATTCCAATTCCTCTCAAATTTTCAGCTGCCCAGTTAATTTAATTTCCATTGAAGAAATCATTCAACATTCAAGAACTTTTGCACTGCAAGTCCAAACATAATGGAACCAAGCCCAGGGGCCCCTCCTCGTCGAGAACTTTCGAAAGACACCAAGAACATGATCTGAAGCATCCCGGTTCGATGGATCTCATAACTAGAAAAAATATCCGAAAAGAACTCCTGCCACACACATACTGTGAGTTTGATGTCTTCGAGGGGAACAGCTTGGTTGATATGTATGCAAAACGTGGGAGCGCTCCGCATATGTTTGACACGATGCAGTTTCAGGATGTCGACAATTGGAACACCACGATAGTGGGACATGTCAAGTGTGGGCAAAGGCAGAAGGCACTGGAACTATTTGAACAAATGCAACAAGAGGATGTGCTACCCCAACTCTGTTACCTTTGTGGGGGTGCTGAATGTATATGCCAGTATACTTGCACTTGAAGACGGCAGGTGTACTATGAGCTGACCATTCAAAGAGGATGGGATTCAGATGTCTTTGTAGGCCATAGCATAATTAACATGTATGCAAAATGTGGGAGCATGGAGGATGCTTGGAGAGTGTTCAACAAGATGCCATCTTGAAATGTGGTCTTTTGGAATGCCATACTTGGAGCATGTGCCATGCATGGGCATGGTAAGGAAGCTCTTAACATTTCCGAACAAATGTGTGAAGAAGGCATACAACCAAATGATAGCACTTTTGTCTGTCTTCTGTCAGTTTGTAGGCATGCAGGTTTGGTAGATGAAGGCATGCGCTGCAATACTTCAATGATCACAGATTACATGATTTCAATCAATTTGAAGCATTACTCCTGCATGGTTGGACCTTGTGCAGTACTCACACACGTCGCCTCACGGATGGCTTTGCTTGGTGCTTGCAGAGTTCATGGTAATGTGGAGATGAGAGAACATTTTGCTAAACGAGTTCTTCAATTGGAGCCTGAAAATGCCACAGGTTATGTGCTGCTATCAAACGCCTATGATGCTGCTGGCAATGGGCATCTCTGTGAAGAATGCTAAAAGGCAGAGAAAGGAATGAAGTGGAAAGAAGTGTCGAGAAACAGTTGGGTTGCACCTGGATTGAAGTGAATAATGAGGTGCATACATTAGTAGTGATGAAGACCACCTGTAGATGATTGGAATCCATGCAGAACTGAAGAGATTGTCAGGTCTTGAATGCATGATGCACGGCATGTGCCATATACTAAATTTGTGTTGCAGGATGTGGAAGAAGAAGAAAAGATGTTTCATTTGTGTGACCATATGAGAAACTGATTATTTCATTGGGTGGCTTGTCAACATAGCTCCCCATACTCCACTCTGAATGATAAAAATTTGCGGATTTGTGAAGATTGCCACACCTCCACAAAGTTCATTTAAAAAATAGTTGTTAGAGCAATCATGGTGAGGGATGCCAGTCACTTTCATGGCTTTTGAGGATGATGCTTGTTCCTGCATGGACTATTGGTGATGTCAGTAGTCAGTCTTGTCAATCACAATATCAAGTTCCTTTTGTTTGTAGCATGTCTAGTGGCATCTTTGCATCACCATAGTTGAACACCACTGTCAGATGTGGTATACTTGAACATGTGGCCATGGAGCCTCTGCATAGTTTTGATTTCCTGCCTCCACCAGTTGTACCATGCCACTTAGGTTTGGTACATGTTTCCCCTTGTGTGGAGAGTTATAATTTTGAAAGTAAGTTGAATTTTAGACAACAATGACAACATTTCCCAGGGTTTCTCCTACATTAGTAATTGTTCCATTTTTGCCTGTAAGAAATTACTGATTTGGAGTATTCAATCTGTTGTTCTACTTTATTACTGGGCCATTTCAGAAAGCTCTTGTGTGGATTCCCAAATTGCCTCTGTTTTCTTTCTCATTGTTCTCCACCCACTATTGGGAGCATAGGGCATGCTATTGTAGGCATTCAACACTTTAAAGGTTGCCACTGCGGGTCACTAAACATGTGTATGACTGTTACTGTTTATCAAAGCCCTCCTCAGTTCTGTAGGGTTTGGGTTCCTCTTCTTTGTGTTCACTGATTTGTTGTTGTTATGTTGTTCATTGGACATCTCTGTACTCTGTAACCTATCAGTCATTCATCTCTCAATTATGTTCGGGTAGCCTGGATCATATCGAGAAATTGTCAGTACCATGAAGACGTGTGTCAGATAAGACATTATGCCTACATTTGCAGAGGGGGATGTCATCAACAACCCAATGATATGCCTACATTTGCAGAGGGAGATATCATCAACAACCCAATGATATGCCTGGATCTTCTTGACCCAATACTCCAGGCAAGTTGTCACACCAAAAGAGTAAGTGATGCAGAGGTTTTCCAGATTTAGCAGACATTGTTAGGTAAGTCTAACTTTCGGAAGGACATGGATCTTCAAATGCAAGTTGTTATTTGTGAAGTGTTCATGGCTGCTATGTTTGATGCCAATCAAACAAAGTTCCTAACTTTTCTACTTTGGTACTCACAAGCTGGCAACCCGTGTTGACTGTGAGAATCTCCTACAACACTGAAGCTCAACCCTTTACTATGAAGGGTTGGCAGAAGGTACCAGCAACCCTAGGGCAACCAGAGAGAGAGCCTATGCTCATCCCACTGGCAGCATCTTCTTGACTATGAAGGTAATGACATGTGCCTGTTCTGTGTAAAGAAAGGGGGTCTCCCTGCATAACTTCACCAATCTGGATGGCAGCTCTGTCACCACAGCTGTTCTCCAAGTTGACAAGGCAGAGCAAGAGTTCATGTTGTGCACATCAAAGAGAAGTTGGAACCTTCAATCTTGCAGAAATAGATTGACCCTGTGCACCTAGTTTCTGACATTGCAGATGAAGACCTCTTTTTAATTTTGGCCAATCTCTTCTGCTGTACAAAATGGCTGCCAACCTGACTGAAAAGTTTGCTGCTTTGATGCCCTTTTCCAAAACCCTAAGGCAACAAGATCTAAAGTTCTTGCAGACTTTTAGGAGCATTTAAGGGGATTCATTTGGTGATAAAATAAAGTGTTGGTGTTGCAAGCAAAGTCAGACATCTAGGGCAATGTGGAACAGATGTGGAAACTTCTTGAGCATCCTGCTTTGAACATCTTTGACTCTTGCAAGATCTGCTCCTCAATTGGAGCTTTCTATTCATCATGGTCAACTTCTATGCAAAAGATGGGTTAGGCTACACACTGGTGGGAGAACTTGTGCTTCAGCACAATAAACTTGATCCATATGCAGCTACACAAGACATCAAACCTTTCTCTAAGTGGAGCTGGTTTCCTGAACGTTCACAAGGAACGGCAAAGGCTCTGCTGCAGCGGATAATAAGCACTAGTGGTCTATCAAATAGTGTTTGTGAAATTGCAGCAAAAGGTTTGGTGCCAAAGAGTCAGGCCCTGCAGTATGTATGGGGTGAAGTGCCAGGGTGAAGGCATTCCCAAAATAAAGAGCCTAGGACAAGGGAGTGGATGAGCACAACCCCACATTTGGGAATGTCTCCTGCCGGTGGGTTTTTGCCCATCATAATAGAGCATGAGGCACAGGTTATCATGAACCTAAACATACCAATATCAACAAGGTGTAGGAGGGGGATTCTTAAAGCTTCTCCTCAAGAGTGTTCTCAAGCATCATATCATATATGGGGACTTCAATGGAGCCACACGTTATTATAGTGGGGAGGTTTCTCATGATATAAGCTTATACATTTTGAAAGTAGGTAAGTACACATGAACATGACAGGGAGTTATCTCCAAAAGGCAAGATTGAGATGTATAGATTTAAAATTAAAATAGTTGTCATGTGAAATATTCCAATTTGCACATGCCATAAAGGACTTTATGTTATTAAAAATCATCATTGGGTACAAACACCCATGAACCTTTTGTACATGCATCCAAAGATTCCAAGCACAACAAATGCATGACGCAAATATTGCCAAAGATATGACACAAGCATGAGTAAATAATGCCACCAAAGTAAGAACTTGTACTTCATATTTGGTTTATAACAAAATTTGGGTAAATGTTCCTAGGGAATATGATAACCACTTTTTCTACATCTTCCTATGGATGATTGCCATTTAGGCCACATAAAAAATATCACATAAAAAAACATTGACCGATTACCATGAATTCTAAGCACTTGAAATGGGAAAACCATAGAAGAAAATGATTCATATGCAATGAAAATGATTATAGCATTAGGAGGGGCAATACATATGACATTCCCCTTCTTATTGGATTCCAAGTTAAGTCTTCCTTTACATTACCCAATTCAAAATATAAAATTTTGGATTCTAGAATTAGATTAAAATGAATTCCACATAATGGATAATATAAAAATCAATGAAATCAACTTTTTCACAACAATATATTTAATGATTGCATCTTGAGATTTTGGCTCATGTGTGGGTCACCAAGTTTTATTTATTTTCAATAAGCTAAATCTTGTTCTCAAACATCGTATGGGAACTTCAATGGAGCCACATGTTATTGTAGTGGGGAGGTTTCTTATGATATAAGGTTATACATTTTGAAAGTAGGTAAGTACACATCGGCATGACATGGGGTTACCTCAAAAAGGTAAGATTGAGATGTACACATTTTAAATTAAAATAAATGTCATGTGAAATATTCCAATTTGCACATGGCCATAAAGGACTTTATGTTAATAAATATCATCATTGGGTATAAACACCCATGAACCTGTTGTACATGCATCCAAAGATTCCAAGTACAACAAAAGCATGACACAAATATTGCCAAAGATATGACACAAGCATGAGTAAATAATGCCAACAAAGTAAGAACTTTTACTTCATATTTGGTTTATAACAAAATTTGGGTAAATGTTCCTAGGGAATATGATAACCACTTTTTCTACATCTTCCTATGGATGATTGCCATTTAGGCCACATAAAAAATATCACATAAAAAAACATTGACCGATTACCATGAATTCTAAGCACTTGAAATGGGAAAACCATAGAAGAAAATGATTCATATGCAATGAAAATGATTATAGCATTAGGAGGGGCAATACATATGACATTCCCCTTCTTATTGGATTCCAAG
>Ga0209611_10014956_pt1 | contig 10230 bp, 9 predicted proteins | sample S1TSphgellanicum_3_FD_187693 | JGI IMG/M metagenome (GOLD analysis project Ga0209611, IMG submission 187693) | Host-associated microbial communities from peat moss isolated from Minnesota, USA - S1T2_Fc - Sphagnum magellanicum MG (SPAdes) (version 2) | ecosystem: Host-associated > Plants > Peat... | reverse complement strand
GCATGGCAGCAACGAAAAGCAAACTTTGAGAACTCTACCGGGGTTAGGAACTAGCCTCGTAGACGCTGATGATTCTAGCTCTACTTCAGGCAAATAAGCAAGAAGCAACTAGGTCAAATGAAGCGTCGGAAATCCAACTCTACTGGGGTGGTTGTAGAAAGCCATCCCTCAACAAAGTAGGCATGGGTAGTTCATTTGTAAAGGCTCACTATTTCCCTGGGGTAGCCAGTCTAATCTAGGAACTTCCTTAGTAACAACTGTAATAATTTCCTCCCTCCCTGGTTCACCTTCTATGGAGAAAGATCTCATCGGTGAACCCTCTTGGTGTAGGGTTGTTCTACCCATTTACTAACGGTTAACAAGAAGGTAAGCCAAGTTTTGATTCCTTTACCCCTCAGGGGGACGGAAACACTGGGTTGCAGCTTGTTGGAACAACCCGGACACCCCGTTTTGATTCCTTTAAGTAGTTAAACAAAATTATTTACACATCCTATTTGGCTCTGTTCCTTGTCCAGCCAAGGATACAGATTTTTCAAATAGGAAATTAATTTTGCACAGGTACTTACCCCTCACGGGGACGGAAACCTTAAGCTTTGGCTCAACCATGGAGGCTATGAAGCAGTTTTGATTCCTTTACCCCTCACGGGGATGCTTCTATACACATCCCGTAAACTCAATCATCCAGTATTGGTTGCATGACAATCTGGATTGATGCACATCTATATCCGATGATCGCAACTTGGATAACCACCACTTTCGGCATAACAGCCTTTGCCTTGCGTGAACTTGATTTTAGGGATGGCTGAAGACCCTGAGATTTTTGAGGCAGCAAAGGCTCAAAGAATTATCTTTATGTTTGAACGAAATTAGCCGTAAATGTCACTTTACTCAGACGATGTCACCGCATCCAGGCGCGACCACGCTGTATGGTCTCCCGCCAATAATATCCGCCCTTCTACTGGTATCTGCTTGATGTATAACTCCATCAATTTCTCTCGATCTGGTTTAGTAAGTACTTGAGCAGAATTAATTACACAAACTCTGGGCTGGAATCCTTTATCCAGTCTAGATCAGACTAGATATTAGTTTGTAAATATTTCTGCTCAGTTACTTATCTTGTATCGCTTCATAGATACTTGGCCATTTGCGTCTAAACACTGGTTATAAAGATAAATCTGCTAGACTGTATATATTACGACTCAAACAATTTTGGATTTTAGATTTTAGATTAGGGTCTGCTGAAAAAGTAGAAATAGTTGCAATGTAAGGATTGTAGACCGTACTTGTTTTTTCTCTCGCCTTTTTAAGGCGACAATACCGCTAAGATATACTAATGTTTTTTTGCTCTTTTATTGTTATATTTTCGTTTCCCATAAACAGCTAGGTTTACTAACTATATTATGACAGCCTTCTTGATAGCGTGACTATGAGAAACAATCCTGTTGATTTTGCTATCATCACAGCACTCGGAATTGAGATGAATGCAGTACGTAATCGCCTTGATAGTTATCAAGTAGTACAGAAAGATTTTGAACCTCTTACTTATTATTGTGGGCGTGTGAACATTCCAGGCTCAGATGAATATTACACAGTAGTTCTTGTTGGATTATTGGGTATTGGTAACAACGAAGCTGCTGTGGCAACAACTAGACTACTTCAGCATTGGGAACCAGCCAGTGTAATGATGGTAGGAATTGCGGGTGGTGTGCGTGGCAAGCTAGAATTGGGAGATATTGTGGTAGCAACATTTTGCTACTACTACGAGATGGCAAAGTTGACTATTAGGGGTGACCAGCGTCGATCAGAACAGTTCCTTTGCGATCGCCTACTTTATGGTCGCGCTTATGCATACGAGGCAAGTGAGTGGAAAGGACAGATCAATGTGCTGCGTCCAGGAACCGTACAAACACAAAATACCTTGCCAGAGGTACATTTTGCTCCTATCGCCAGTGGAGAAAAAGTAATTGCAGACGCAGAAACTTTACCACACTTACTTCAGGATTGTCCAAAACTCCTGGCTGTAGCAATGGAGGGCGCTGGAGTAGCACGGGCAGCAGCCAACCATACTAATCCCCCTCGTTTTTTAGAAATTCGGAGTATAAGTGATTTTGCTGACGATCAAAAAAATGATAATTGGCATAGCTATGCTGCAAATGCAGCAGCAGCCTTCACAATTGGTTTATTACGCTCCCGACCGGTTCCACCTCTAGCTGCGGTAAAAACTGCCAAAACCATTGAAGCCCCACTATTAATACTCTGTGCTCAATCTTTGCGACAGATAGCACCAGATGAAGTAATCAAAAGTTTTGGGGATGAACTGAAGGGACGTGAGGTGGAAACAGCCGTATTAGATTTCACTGATTTAGTAGCAAATGGAGTATTTACTAGCCCGGAAATTGCCGTTCAGCGCATAACCGAACCACAAGGAGTATTATTTAGAACACTTGCACGACGTGGTGAAGCAGAATTAGTGTTTCACGGTATGGTACACATACCCTTGGCTATCTTAGCTGGTCATCTTATCACAGACCGCCAGCCTGTTAAGTTTTTTGACTTTCACCCCAGTCCTGGCTCAAATACTTGGTCATGGCCGGGAGATGGAGAAGAGTTTCCTCCTATGGATGTACAGGGTTTACCTGAGACACAACTGAGGCACACAGGTGATGTAGTAATTCGCATAACTGTGAGTTATGAAGTGTTAGCCGAACAAACTCGTAAAGTTGTTCCAGAAGGAGCAATTGAAGTGGATTTGAAATTACCACCTCAGAGAAGTATTGTACGTAGCGAAAATCAGGTGCGCGAATACGGACAGGTGTTTCGACGCACAATGGATTTAATTATCCAACGAATACCTAACGTGAATAGGGTTCATCTCTTTTACGCTGGGCCGGTATCACTAGCATTCCACATTGGACAGCAAATTTCGGAGAATATCCATCCACCTGTAATAGTGTGGAATTTCCACCAGGGTTATGACTGGGCTATTGACTTGGCAGCAGCGTATGTTGGTGAACAATGTGTTATCCGACCCTCAGAAACATAATTTGCAAAACAACAAAAGTAATTGCCCTTGCTATCAACAAGACTTAGAGTGGCGGTCTTTTGCATTGAATACAACTAACCGAAAAATTATATCAAATCCGTTTGTAACGGTATCATTCCCTGAATAAATCTCTACCTTTGCGCTCTCTGCATCTGAAGCGGTTTATTTAATTATTCAGGTTCTTCCGGTAATTTTATGGTAGAGCCACTTAGCCATTATTATCAAATAATGCATTGAAAACGGTGAAAGCCTTTTTCTGTAAGGGTTTCAAGCTATCAGGGAACAAGCCTTTGGTATTGGGTTCCATAAAAAAGACATAAGAGCCATTATTCAGATGCTACCATATCTGATATTACTACTATCTTTAGTACGGTTTTTACTACTATTACAAGAGTAAAAAATAAAAACTATGCCAAATTTACAGAGCCAGATGTGCCAGTTTCACGAGAAAATTAAGCTCAATCGCTTCGATGAAAATGAACTACTTCGAGAAAAACGAGATCGCATTCTCAACCGCCTCGGTCAAGGATTAAACAAAATCTTTGAAAGTGAAGGTCTAAAACCACCAAAGTACGAACATTTTGACCAGGGTAGCTATGCAATGGGCACTGGTACCAAACCAGTTGATGGTCATTATGATATTGACACGGGGATACAGTTCAAAATTTCTAAAGATGACTATCCAGACCCTGTAAACGTCAAAGAATGGGTGTACCTTGCTTTGAATGGACATACTAAACAAGTTGAAATCCGACGACCATGCGTCACAGTATTTTACCAACAAAATGGCGAACCCATTTATCATGTTGACCTAGCAATTTACTCAGATAAAGACTGTAACTCAGATGGCAAAATGTATTTAGCTAAGGGTAAGTTAAATTCTGCTGCGGAACACAGATTTTGGCAGGAATCTGACCCTCAAGCTTTAATCAACCTGATTCAGAATCGCTTTTTAGACAGAGATGATGATAAACAATTTCGCCGCACAATTCGTTACCTCAAACGCTGGAAGGATGTGAAATTCTCTAGTGACGGAAACGTAGCACCCATAGGGATTGGCATCACCGTTACAGCTTACTATTGGTTCAACCCAGTTTACACTCGTGACTCGTTTACAAATAAAAGAAGTGATGACGATTTAGAAGCCCTGCGGCACTTTGTCAACGCTATACTTACTCAGTTCCAAAATGTATACTCCAACGGCAATATAGTTAAACGGTTGATAGTAAACTTGCCTGTCTCTCCCCATTGCGACTTATTTGAGAAAATGACCGATAGTCAAATGGCAGACTTTCAGGAGAAATTGGAAATTCTGCTAGAAGCCATTGAGGAAGTACAACAAAAAGTAGACCCTGTAGAAGCTTGCAAAATCCTTCAAAAACAATTTGGAGACGACTTTCCCATACCCAGTCGAAAAGACACCGCACAAAAACGCCCACCAGCTATTATTTCCTCTAGTGCTTCGGCTTAAATGCTGGATATAGAAACCCAACTCAACATCCTTGCGAACCTCAACCTAACACAACTTTGTTGTTTGCATCAGGCTCGCCTTCTACCTGAAGATGAACTAAATAACTTCAAAGACCGCAAAATAGTATGGGCAATTGAAGGACAAGTAGCTATAGAAGGTAAAAACGTGACGTTATGCGTTGGAGTTGATAGTAACTTTTTCCTTTCTTTGCCAAAAGTATTTGTATGTCCGCCAAATGCCCTTGGCTTCATTCCACATTTAGAAGAAGACGGTTATATTTGCTATTTAGATTCTGAGGGGCTACTACTAAATTCAGAAGACCCCATTGGCATCATTTGCGACGCAATTGAAAAAGCCGTTGATATTCTACAAGCTGGTGTCAGTGGCAGGAATCAATCAGATTTCATGAACGAGTTTCGAACATACTGGCGACAGATTAGTTCCAAAACCATGCTTACGTTTTTACCAGATGACGATGTATTACGCAAAATATTTGTCTACACAGATAACAAAAAATTAGAACTTGCTGCTGACGAAATTAGTACGGTCAAGGCATACTTTAATACTGAAGATCAAGGGCTAGATTCACTAACAAGACGTACAGCTTTATACATTCCACTCAAAGAAGACACATTTATAATTCCACCCCGACCAAATCACCCCTGGAGTACCAAAGAAATAAAAACGATTGTTAGAAAGAACTTGTCTGAGGACAATCGTCGGTTACTACAACATTTAGGAAAAAAGTGGAAATCCGAAGAACTGGTTATCCTTGGGTTCCCGCGTCCCCGTGGGGGAATTACACTCGTTGGGCTTCAATTTTCTGGGGTTGCTGGTGGTCACCCTCTTTTATCTGGAAGAGTACAAAATCTCCCAGTGCCAATTAATATTCAACGCTGTGACCCTAACTATCTGCTCCAAAGAGGCGGCGGTCAGGACGAATTCAGTAACTTTCGGGTTCTTGTTGTTGGATGTGGTGCAGTTGGCGGCTACGTAGCCCTTGCGCTCGTACAGTCAGGTATCAAGCACCTAACATTTGTAGATCCCGATATTTTCCAAATAGAAAACACATTTCGACACGTTTTAGGCAAGAAAGCCAAAGGTCAACCCAAGGTTACTGCCCTTAAAGAAGAGATTGAAAGCAAATACCCCTACTTATCTATTAACACACACCAAAAGTACATCCAGGATGCCATCAGGGAAGGACTGATTGATTTGTCCAGTTTTGATTTGGCAATTTTTGCTACAGGCAATACCACCGTCGAACTTTATGCCAACCGCCTATTGCATCAACTAGCAGAGAAACCCATAACCGTATTTACCTGGTTAGAACCTCATGGAATTGGGGGACATGCTTTACTTACTCGCCCCGGTAAACCAGGTTGTTTGCAGTGCCTTTTTACTTCAGCAACTGCAACAGATACCCCCCTTCAGAATAAATCTGCTTTTGCAGCTTATGGTCAATCTTTTGGCAAAGATGACCTGGGGTGCGGAAGTTTATATACACCATACAGTGCTTTAGACGCGCAAAAAACATCTGAATCGGCAGTTAGACTGGCACTCGACGCATTAAGTGAGCGCGAACAGAGTAACCCTATATTATCGTGGAAAGGAAATGATAATAATTTTGTTGCCGCAGGTTTTCAAGTGTCTCCTCGCCACCAGCTAAGTTCTGACCAATTACACGCAAGTAGGTACAGTTATATTAATTCTCTATGTCCCGTCTGTGGAAAACAAGGGGTATGAAATCGCCTATCTTTACTAAATCAGACGGAGGTAAACTCGAAATCAGTGTTCATGCGTTGTCATGTATGATGGCATTCGTTCAAGATGCTCGACACAAACCTGAAGCAGGGGGAGTGTTAATTGGACGGTACATCCGCGACAGTACCGATATTGTTATTGATGAAGCAACAGTTCCAATGGAAGGAGATCACAGGCGACGATTTAGCTTCTGGCGTACTCGCCAACCTCACCAGCAGGCACTCGACCAGGCTGGGTTAGAAAGTGGAGGTACAAGTACTTATTTGGGAGAATGGCACACCCATCCTGAAGATATTCCTGAACCTTCAGAGATTGATCTCAAAAATTGGCAATATCGGCTCAAAAAAGATGTTTTTAGCGGAGATACTTTATTTTTTATTATTATCGGCATTAAAATTTTACAAGTCTGGGAGGGTAATAAAAAAACATTGACCTTTCAGTTAATTGGTGATTTCAATTGTCGAGTCTCGGTGTCCAGTCTCAAATTAAACTGGATCTTCCCAACTTTTGGTGAAGAAAAGTGACAGGATAATTGCTGTATAGAATGAACTGGTGAAGAGGCAGAAGCGATCGCCAGGTGGGGGAAAAATTGATGATTGATATCAGCAGTGATATCAATAGGGGGAATGAGTTGATGGAGGGGGCGAGTGGGGTTGATATCAGAAATGATATCAGGCGTTGCATAATATAGGGAGGTGTTAAGGGAATATACTATGCAGTGTCCACACTGTGAGTCAAACAAAACTCGGAAAAATGGCAAGAGGCGAGGTAAGCAAAATTACAAATGTACTAGTTGTGGTCGTCAATTTGTGGAGTTTCACTCTCCACCAAAGGGATATCCAGATGAAGTAAAACAACAGTGCTTGAAAATGTACCTGAATGGTATGGGATTTCGAGCAATTGAAAGAGTCACAGGAGTTCATCATACAACAGTTATATATTGGGTAAAGCAACTAGGGAGTCAATTACCTGATATGCTAGAATCTGAGCCTATTCCAGAAGTAGGAGAATTGGATGAATTAGAAACATTTGTTGGCTCAAAAAAAACAAGATATGGGTGTGGACAGCAGTAAATCACTTTACTAAAGGAATTATAGCTTGGGTCTTAGGAGATCACAGTGCAAAAACATTTGAATATTTATGGAGTATTGTTAGTACTTGGAATTGCTATTTTTATGTCACGGATGGGTGGCTAGTCTACCTAATGTTCATTCAACCCGGCGACCATATTATCAGCAAAACATACATGACTAGAGTAGAAGGAGAAAGGCTCTCCTGGTGTAGTGGTGATAAGTTTATATTATGAATTATTGAAAGAGTTTTACGGCAAGCTTTTCAGGCTTCAAACTCAATAAATTCATTTAAGGCAGGTATTTGAGCGATCGCCAACCTGAGAACCCTATAATTCCAAGAACCTAGCCTTATTGATAAGATTACCTTATAACTATATAACCGGGAGAGCCAGGAGAAAACTGTCGTTTACGTCATTATTTAGCTCGGCTCCACCGCAAAACTTTGTGTTACTCTAAAAGCGTGTATATGCTGAGGTACTCAATTAAATTATTGCTTTATTACTTTAAGTATAAACAAATACCAGTATTTACTTAATTCCTCCCGCATTTATGCAACGCCCAAAATTACATCTATATCAACATTTATGTGAATTGGTATGACAAGAAATCGAGCCGTCAGGCTATCCATCGGAAATTGATCCCCATCCACAAAAAATTATGAGTAATACAGACCAAATTCTTGAAGTTATTTTTAGGGAATACGACAAGTTGAAGTCAGAGCAGGCTCAACGAATTGGCTTTCGAGACAACTTGCTTTACGTAACATTAGGCTTGTTCGGAACAGTTATCTCGTTTGCAGTTTCCAATCCGTCTAATTATTATGCCCTCCTTGTGATTCCCTGGGTTTGCCTCATCTTGGGTTGGACTTATGTGGTGAATGACGAGAAAATTTCGGCAATTGGCAGGTACATTCGCCTCAAGCTAGTTGAGAAAGTTAAGGAGCATACAGGCTATACGGATCTGGAAACTATATTTGGTTGGGAAATTTCCCATCGCAACGACAAGCATCGCAAACGCCGCAAAGTTCAGCAGTTGATTGTGGACGAAGTCACATTTATCTTTTCGGGTGTGATTGCTCTTTCAGCGTTCTGGTTTCTAGTTTCCCAGCCTCCTCTGGCGGTAACTATTCTGTCTTGGGCGGAACTTGTGCTCTTAATAGTATTGGGAGTTGAGATGTTTATTTATGCTGACTTGTTAGAGGGGCGATAGCTTTGCATGTCGAGGGTGTACGATGCAGTTAGCTAAGTTTTTATAATTTTAGGTACGTTCTTGCTCACAAGTATCAAGGCGGTCAAACAGAGCTAATCCATCATGGAACCAGACTCCACCTAACCCCTCATAGTCGGCAGCAGGGAAAAGCCCTTCTACTAAGTTGGTTAAATTCAAATCCGAATAACGTATCCATCTTTGCTCTCTTCGCCATCCTATCTCTTCTCCAAACTGCTTCCATATTTCTGAATTATTAGTTTCGTTTAGTCTCTTCCTTACCATCTGATATATACGTTTTTGCACACTAAAACCAAACAGATTTTTGGAATATATTTGCCAAAGCTGATCAATCGCTCTTAAATTAGAGCAAGGGAATTTTCTTAGAGAATTGCTGTCTATAAAACCTTGCTGCTCTCGGTGTGCAATTTGTAGCATTAATTTTGCTGTTTCTTTATCAGCTTCTTTCCAATTTTTATCTGCTAAAAATTTTTCAAGCTGAGTGTAATTAAATTCCTTTATGTCAACAGGCATTCGTTGTGTATCTGTTTTAGCGATTTTTGCCAAAACCTCAAATGCAAATGCACTGGCGTGACGAGAAGCAATCTCTTGATACCCTGTCTTATCGGCATCAGCTTTGTTGTCGAGCAAATCAGAAATGCCCCGGATAACCATTGCAGACACCTGCTGATTGGCACGCGCTGCCTCAAGAAAGCCAAACCCTTCCATCTCAACTGCGAGTGCATCCCCATAATTTGAACGCAGAAATTGACAAACCTCCGATTCTGTTGAGGTAATAACTTTCTCACCAGCAGCAATAGGAGCAACAAAGACGCGAGGGATAGGATGAAGATCAGGAATAGGCAGTCTTTTCCGCCAGTCATCTTTCCTAGCTTCGGCTCTAGCTCGTTGCTCCAAACCATAGGCAGATAAGCCAATTTCAGCCCTGAGTTTAAAAGTTTGTTCAGCTTTGCCTGACTCGTACCCGTAGACTTTAGTAGAGGCGACAACATCACCGAGGACAACATCTTTAATTCCTCCGGCTACCCCAACAAAAAGTATCACCTCAGGGTTGAAGTAGTTGATCGCCCGCTCGGCTTCTAACGCCACACGAGGGTTGCCTGCATAAATTTCAACAATTCCTACATCCCAAGTTTGACGTTCAACAGAAAACTTGCCCCGCTCATAGATGGTTCCTTTAGGATGAATTTCCTCTTGAAGATTAGTTAAATGGATACGAACCGCTAAGTACTCTACACGGAGAGCTGTCAGGATAACCGCACGGGACATAAGCTGTTTTGGGAAAAGTTCTTATTTTATTATTTTAGTTATTATATCGGGTATTGCCCAGCTTTTGGCTCATAAGCTGTTCCACTTCTAATTTACGCAACCGATCCAAGCCAGTCAAAGGTTTCAGCCCACGAATTATGCAATTTAAATGTTGAACAGCTTACTAACGTGAGTTCGATGAAATTTTACAGTAATACCAAGAAAGTACTCGCATTTTCTTGACAATTGTGATGAGAAGATAGGAAAACCAAACTATTCTTAGCCAGGGGTATGAATTTTGAGGTATAACCGCAACTTTTCCCCATCTTCAGTGTTACTATTGACGCTGACACGATTCACTAAAGATTTTGGCGCATGAAAATGCGGGTTCCAAAATTTAACTT
>Ga0209611_10014955_pt1 | contig 10231 bp, 3 predicted proteins | sample S1TSphgellanicum_3_FD_187693 | JGI IMG/M metagenome (GOLD analysis project Ga0209611, IMG submission 187693) | Host-associated microbial communities from peat moss isolated from Minnesota, USA - S1T2_Fc - Sphagnum magellanicum MG (SPAdes) (version 2) | ecosystem: Host-associated > Plants > Peat... | reverse complement strand
CCCCTACTTTGGGGGTCTACCGGTATTTATCACATGCAATGTCCAGTGTTAATTGTTTCCCCATCCCCACCCTTAAGTATTTCAACATTGGATGGTAAGAGACAATTTGAATACCATCACATGGGCCGTTTAATGCACTGGGATTTACCACATACAACATCCAGCGTTAATGTTATGCATATCAAAATCATGTTTGTGACATTTTTGGATCAAAGATCAATTCATCTAATAACAATCCTTAAGTCTTGAAAATGGTTCTTGTTGTTACTAATTGAATAGGGAATTAGATTCTTGCTATGGCATGAGATTGATTGAGTTTTTTCAATCCTTATTTTTTTTGTTATTGGTTTTATAGGTGTTCAATATTGTTCATGCAACACACATACATACAAATAGATTCTCTTTTGCTATTTATTGAAATGTTTAGATTTTGAAAATTTATCCATATTATGGCTTTTTAAGAGTATGTTGTTGTGAATTTGAAGATTCAATGTGCTCTATTATAAAATTGTCAAATGTAACATAATTTCTAGCACATAGTTTAATAAGTTTGTTTTCTTTTGCTCAAATGATGGTGTGCAATCTTGATGTTTTGTTTGGATTGTGTGGAAATTTGTAGGATATTGGATATTGGTGATATTTGCATGTGGATGTTTATATATTAATGTAGATGTGGAATAGCAATTTTTTTTGGTGATTGTTGAAGACATTGAAAGTTTACATATTTGATAACTTCTATTATTTGCAATGTTATTTTGAAATTTGTTAGAAATTTCCATGAACCCAAATATCAAATTGACTCATTATTGGAATTGATTATTTGTAACATTGGACATTGTTTTCCAAAAAGTTTGGTTTTGATATTTCATGTTTTCATTTAGCTTTTTAAATGTCCAATTATCTCTTGTTGATATTGTTTGGTAAATATCACTTGTCATAATGAGGGTGACACTACCAAAACATTTGTATTGAATACATTTTATAATTTTATCTTAAATGATCATTTATGATGTTAAACATCCAAGCTTCAATTAAGGATATTTCATCTTTGATAACAAAATTTTGTAGTTGTTCATGTTCATATGTTAGGGTAGTTATTGAATTAAATGATGATTGGGCAAGTCTGATAAATATTGATTGACAACAATGGTAGCATGTTAGATGGTTGCAAGTTAGTGTGCTTCGTTTTGGGTAGATACAACACTCCACAAAGTCTATATTTTAACATTAAATATATATTTATAAAAAACCAATGTTATATGGGGATTATATGGTGACTAATGAACTAATAGAATCTCAATGACCAAGACATCAACTAAATAACTCTTTGACATACATGTTAGAAAAGACAAACATCAATCCAACAAAAAAAAATCAAAATAGGGACTTTTGAAAATGATGTTCAAATCGGGTGATTTAAAAGTTCATAACTATTTGTTGGTTAAAGTTCTTCTTTTAATTTGTTGGATTCCATGTTTATTTTTGCACCATGTTCAGCCTCTTCTTTTGCTTTGTTTACATAGCAAATGAAAGCGCGCAATGTGTATATTTGTTTTGTGCCTTTCCAAGTTAACTTTTTCTTGATTATTGCGCTCTGCTTCGCAAGGCTCGCAATTTATTTTGAGAGGTACCATCAATGGTCGTTTTGTCTAGTATCACTGTCATTAATTTAGGTCTTGTGGTCTTAGTTTTATTTAAGCCATAATCTATAACAGGTTACCCCTGATGTTTTGCAGGTCCAAATAGTTTTCCTCAGCTTGAAGAAGGCTCAAAATCCAAAAGTGATCTTCTGTTGCGCCCTTTCAATTTCTGCTTCTTTTCTTCACAAAGCAAAGAAAGCGGGTAAACCTCTGAGTAAACCCCCGGAAAGCTAACATTTTCCAGGACTAAAGTCCCGCTCTTCCTTCATAGAGCCAATAATGAATGTGGGGTGAGGGGGGTGAAAAAAATATAGATTTTTTTGACGTGTGTTAGATAATAAGCTGGGCGGACGACTTAAATCTTACTTTACCTTTTATTAGTCAAAAAATGGAAAAAAAAATTATATATTTTGTAAAATAATTTGCTGTGACTTGCGCACTGCAATCGCCAATAAGTGTAGAATAGAACGACAAATAAAGGTGGCGGCATGGCAACTCATTTTCTTCTTTAAGTTACTACATTGCCCTTGATACATTTATCTTTTCTATTTAATTGAAACTTTTTTACCACAACTTTCGTCCTTATGGCCAAAGGCGTAAAGTGCAGCCAAATATTTTTCTTTGTGCTTTTTTTTTAGTAGCTTGGTGGTTGGAGTAAATGGCTATTAAGTGCGCTGAATATATTGGTATAATCTTTAGCTTTTTACCATGGCATTGTTTAGAACATATTTAAAGTAATACCTCACCTTCATTTTTAAAAAATGTTGAGAAAGGCAGCATAGTGTAGACTATGTTTAAGTTAGGTCTTATCTGGTATGGATAAACTTTATAGTTAAAGGCAAGTCATTTTTTTTTTTGACTCTTACCTATGTCCTTTATATGATACGATAAAGTCAATGACACCTATTTTACTTCTCTTTTTTTATATAAAAGGCAGAGTCGCTTCTTGCGGCGTCCTTTTTGCCCTTTAATTATATCCTTCTTGCCCTTTGATGAGAAAAGAGCAAAGTAAAAAGATGTTTTGCACTATCTAAGCTTAGAGACCTGCAATCTTCTTTCTTTTTCAATAAGAAAGAGTAAAAAAACAGCAAAAAAATTGTTTTTTCCGCTCCAAACCTGATGAACATGTTGGGTTTGACGTAATTACTCATAATATACAAGCCCTCCCCAAAGGTACAATGTTATATTTGGATGTGTGTATTAACTACCATAATTAATAAATTACGGATAACTTTTATAAAAGGATTTGGATATAGCAGGAACCTGCGACCATTAAGTTAAAAGCCCAATGCTCTACCAACTAAGCTATACACCCAGAGAATCTTTATTATAAGGCCAAAGATCCATCATTATGTAATTAGATGATAAATTCATAAAAAACAACAATGATCTGAAATGCAAGCCATGAACAGAGCATATTGTAATTTATCTACTCCCAAGGCATAACAATATATTCTTTCTTTTCACAGCAAAAAAATAAAAATAAATAAAATCTTTTACCAAAATAAAAAAACTAAAAGAAGGGAGTGTAAATATATTGGAGAACACAAATTTAGCAATTACACCCAATTGTTATTGTCCTTATGTTTGTTAAAATGAACAAATGGGACAATTATAAAGTTTTAGTTTTGAAAAAAAAATAAAGATGAAAGTTCCAAAAGAGGAAAAAATGGGTAAAAGCACATTGTGATGGACTTTCTTGGATGTCCCCATGTCAATTTTTTTACAAGTTTGACAAACATTGTTATATAATTCATTGTTCCTCAAATGAGAGATGATTTTTTTTAATTTAAAAAGGGACTCAATTTATTAAAACATTATGAATTAATCCTTCAACTTTGAATGAATTACACCAATACTATTAATATTCAATCAATGATGAATTTTTTAATTGAAGCATTTCCAAGATCCCTACCCACTTATGGGTTTATTGCTTATAACCAAATGTATGGGAATTTTTGAGAACTTTAGGGGATGTTATTTCAAAGGTCTATGACACTTAAGGTCAAAAAACATGGAAATATAAATCTTTGTTTTTCATAATTCCATTTAATGACCTCAAAATATATTTATTTACAAACCTTTTTTTTCAAGACTTGTCTACATTAAAGATACTGAAAAAGATTTTTAGTAGGGCGGTATAAGGGGAAAATGGAAAAAAAATGTTAACTTCAACATCATTTCATTGGTTTTAGTGAAAGACCTAATTTTATGAGGTTCATTGGCTTCAAAATACATTAGAAATATGGATTTTTGATGGATTTTTTGTTGCCAAAAGTGGTCCACCTTAATGTGTGTTTTACTTGAATGCAATCACACTATAATGAGCCATTAGTGCGCCCTTAGGCTAGTCCTTAAAAGGTAGTATGCTAGCTAGTTATGTTGTTTTGTCAAAATAAAGATTAATTATTTAATGAAAATATTATTGATTCCATGATTTCTAATGCTTTTAAAAATCTTGTGGCCCAAAAAAAAGTTTCAATGTTATACTATCATGCAAATTTGTATTAATTTTTTTCCAAAACTATTTCATTTTCAAATATTTTCAAATGCTTTTAAGAATTTTTTAAATAACAAAAGATTTTGTTACATTTTAGATTTTTTTAATATATTTTAAAAATCAACAAGTAATTGATTTCAAACATATCCATATGTTCCCATAATATATTATGAATTTTATTATATAAGTAAATCCAAAAAAATTAACACCAACTTAAGTTATCACCACCATAAAACATGAAATATTATGCAATGGTTACAATTATTTTCATATTAACATAGGTCAACTTGAAAGATATAATGAATTAATTTTTTGATATTATTGTCACCAAAAAAATAAATTAATTAATATTTTATAAATATTATTTATACAAAGATTCTAGGAAATAATATGCTTCTAAAAGATTTTAAAAGGTTTAGGTAGTCGATGTTTTTAAAAGCCTAATTAACGAAGATTTCTAAAATATTTAATGGATGAATTTTGAAAAAATGGTTGATGAACTTTTAGAAGGTTCCATCGAATAATATAAGTAGAAATCCCAACTATGACAACACCCTTCAATCTTGTAAATGCACTTGTTGTGAGCTTATGTAGGTAACTTTGCTTCACAACCTAATGTTTGTATCACACTTGTTTATCTATAAATTTTTTCTTCTTTATTCATCACCAAACATATAATTCTTGTTTTTCTCAAGTCTACATTTTCTTGCGATGAAAAGTTTTTATCTCATCCAAGCCATGTTTTGGTAAGATTGTTTGTCAACATCACCATGCATCTTGGTGGATTGCAATGATGGATTCAATTAGTATGATATTCACAACATTGTGTAAGGTTCAACAAGAAATTCGAAAAATTGATGAAACAAATGTGAAATGCAATCTGGTCAACCTAAAGTTTTGGTTTTGAATTTACAAACCTTTTGATAACAAATCAAGATATTTCATGTGGCCAATGTTAGCAATTTTAAAATGTCAAACATTAACCAATTTCCATTACAACAACCAATAAAAAAACTAGAGTCATCATGCTTAAATATTTGTATTATATTGCATCATAATGTAAAAAGTATATATCTTTTTCAATTTTTGAATACCCAATTAGTGAAATTTGGCAATTCAACAAATTTTTATTAGTTAACAACAACCCAAACAACATATAAGATGTTTCAAACAAGTATTGATTAATTATTCCATTTATTTTTTTGAAAGGCATAGGTAAACACATAGACACCAATGTTGGATGGTTTTTGAAATGTAATCAATTTTCAATTATTTTAACTACATGTTACCAAAATGAAAATCATTACCGTAAAACATAGATTGTGGAAATTTTATTGGAACAAAACAAAACCCAATTTGGAACTTATAAATTGGGGATTTTTAGCCCTACAAAACAATTCCCTTAACACCATTCCAACCATGGAGTTTGAAAATTTGAAGGTGTAACAAATTTTTGTAGATTTCAGGATGGTTAGGGTTTAAGAATTTTTTTGTGAAATTCTTATTCATCTAACCATCACTTTTGTGAGCTCTAAGTTGTGTTCTTTGAAACAAGGCTAAGGATAATGGATTATAGAAGAAATTCATAAGATTTACATGTGTTTTTAAAGTATGGTGAAAACATGGTAAATTATACATAAAAAAAAAGTTTCGACATAGATCATATGTCATGCATATAACTATTAAAAAGTAGCATAAAATTGGGTGAAGGTATGTGTCAATACCATCCATGATGTTGTATATTAAGTTTTAAAAAATCTAGTTGGAAAAAATGAAATTAAAAAGTACATTTGAAACACATTGATTTAATATGTGTTCAAATGTACTTTTAAATTGGAAAAACTAATAAAAGTTATGTCTTAAGTTAGGCAATGAAAAATCATCATATATTTCAATGAGTCATTAAAAAAAATGTTTTCATTTTGTTAAAACTTACTTGAAACCTACTTTTACAATGTGAAATTTGATAATCAACGCACATCAATGAGAAAATATCTTATATTGGATCAATTAATTAAAGACATAAAATGTTCCACAATTTCATCATGGGTTTTATTGCTACTTTACCTATTCTTGCATGTAGCTTTAACAAGGGTTATTAAATGTTCACTTTATCTTGCTTACACCTTGTAGGTAAATTTTTTATCTATTTTCTTTTGTTTTATTCTATGTGAGAGAAACAATTGAAACAACAATGTATTCAAGGGCAAATAAGGAGACATAGGTATTGGAAAGAGAGGTGTCACTAAAGTTTGAAAATAGGTTGTACCTAAAAGATTTGCTCTTCTTTTCCTAGTAGTTTGTTTTGGCATTAGTGTCGCAAAGAGGCTAGGAGAGAAAATATCTAGCTTGAGAGGTGACAAATGCCTTCATGTTATTTTTTAATTACTTTTGTTATACCCATATCATGCAAATTTGAAGTCAACTTCATGTCATGTTCAACAATTTTTGACCTTTTTTCGTATGTTTTTTTTTCATGGAAAGTTAGAAAAAAAGGAATGCATTATCTTTTGAAAAATTGGATGGGTTCTTATTTAAAGCATAATTTCAAGGTCTAAGAATAATGATGCCACATGTTTCATGATCTAAGAAATGAAGGAGGTTGATGGTTAGTTGTCACCTTGATACCTAGTCCAATGGTTTAGGGGATGCAAGATGAAATTGAAGTTTCAAAAAATTAGTGATCACACCACCTATCAATGATGGTATGTATTTAATTCATTATTTCTTTGTAGTGTGCATGCGTTTATTAGTGAGGAACATAAGACTAGATGCATCCCATATGTTCCATGTTATTGATTAAAGTCCTTTATTGCATATGGTTGGGTAGATTAAACTAACTTACACTACTAAAAAAACTTGGTACTTTTTGAGTAGCAATTCTAGTAAAAAAATTACGCAATTTGAATAGGTGTCAAAAAGACCATTGAGACATTTTGGACAAGTTGATTTCGACATGTGTGTTGTGACTGGGGTGGTTTTTTTGACTAGTAGAGTATGAACCATTTGATTGGTCATTTTGAGTAGTTGAATTTATGCCCGTTAAAAATTAAATTGTGGCAGGTAGGTAGGTTGTAAAAAGGTAGACATGTAGGTAGGTAGGTCATAAAAAAAAAAGTAGGTAGGTGGTAGCCTAGCCTACCCTTTCCTACTTTAACCTAACCTAGTATATCCTACTTAACTTACCCTACCTACCTTAGCCCCTTAAGCATGTACATAGATTATAGTGTTAAGAATGAAACCCTTGACCTTCCCAATGATAAACCAAGTCCTTAACCAACGGACCACACCATCAAAAGGTGTTCAACTTTTGTCAATTTTTTTTATTTCACATGTTTATTTTGACATCTCAGTACAAAACTATGCGGTATGAAGGTAGGTAGGTTGTACAAGATGGGTGGGTAGGTGGGTGAGTTGGTAGGTAAGTATGTACGTTTTAAGATTGTAAATGGGAGATAGGATGTAGGTATGTAATGGGTATAAAAAGTCCCATTTGAGTAAAGAACATTAGTCATTTTGACTAATGATGTCAATTTCCTATATTCAATTCAACTAAATGTCCCATTTGACCAAAACCCATTGGCCATTTTGACTAGGGTTTTTAATTTGATTAGATGTATTAGTCAAAAAAATCAATGTAGTCAAGTTGATTAGTCAAAAAATACATGTTGTGAACTTATAGTCAAAATGGACATGTCCATTAATGAAAAAGGACTAGTTAATCAACTTGAACCATTTGATAACCCAAGTTTTGTAGTAGTGTTGTCAACATGCACATGATGGGTTGTTATGAGGAGCATTGATTAAAGTAGCATGGAAAAAAAATTAAACAATTGAATTTAATGTCTTTTTAGTGTTAGAATCTTTATGGTGTTAAATAGGCCTTTAGGCCTTCATAATAAACTTCAAGATGTTTGGTGGCAAGTGGACTTTTGACATCATGATTTTAAAAAAGTAATGGACCAAAATGCAAAATTAGGTTATTTCATTTGCATCATAAATGTCTATTCTTTAGACATTATTATTTGCAAATCGAAAGCCTTGTCAATCACATGGGACTAGCACGTGAATACATGGTGAAGAATGCATTTGTTTTTTATTTGCAAGTCTTATAAGCTTCAACAAGTTAGACCCATCCAATTATCATATTAAACTTATAAACCAAAGAAACCAACCTTGTTTTTGTTATTGATGTTAGTTCATAAACAACTTCAAACATTGAGGTGGATGTAAGGTGGGGGAGTGTTATTTCCATTACTTCAAATTAATCAAGTTAAATAACATATTCCTCACAATTACACTTCAAGTTATTGGGCATTATTGGTGCCACACAATTGTGTGGTTTTAACGTCATGTAACCCACGACAATTGCGATGCATTATTTCGTCTTGGACAAATGAATGGTCACATGCACTAGTATTGGTTGAATCTAGTTTTTAGGGTTTTGGTTTAAGTAAATTTTTGGTGTAGAGGAGATCCTTCAATTTACATCTTTTGTTCGAAAAATAAAATTGAAACCTTCAATTTAAGAACTAATATGTGTTTAGTTCTTTGGTGTACTTGTCTCAACGATTTTGGAGTTGATTTTGAATTTTTATTCTTTGATGCATATATATATATATATGGCCTTGGGTAGGAATGCCTTTCAAAATCCTACATGGTAGATGCTCAGTGTTAAAAAGAAATAAATACATCTAAATGTTTGCCTAAGTGTTATTGTGATTGCGTGACATGGCCTAAACATTGTCCATTTTCAAAATGGGAAAATTAGGGTTTAAAATAATCGAAACAAAGTTAGGTTGTCTTTATCCTTTAATCATTGTACTACAATGTTTTTTTATTACAAACTGTAATATTTGGATGGCTTCAACACAAATTTGGGCTTTGTGTTGTTTCGCATTACTAGTGACGATGATTAAATTATCTTGTGTGAACATAATAGTTTTGTTGCAATCAATTTTGCCTTTTCAAAATATAAAATTTTGTAAATTTCACTAGATGTCATTTTGTTCCATTAATGTTTTTTTACATTCTTCATTTGCTAGGCAAAATGCCAACACAAGTTTAATTCATTAGACTAATTCATAGTAAAATACAAACAAACAAAAGAAAAAAAATTGAAAGGGTGTAACACAAACAATAACATATATATAGAGAAAAATATTGAAAGGGTGCAAAATAAATAACAAAATACAACTAAACAAAAGAAAAAAAAAAGATTTTCAAATGAAATTTAATTTGCAATGAATTATAATTCGGAATGAGTATGGAATTGTCATAGTGACGATCACCAAAATCCCCTCTACACAAAACAGTTCCAATCTGAAACATCATCATTGGAATATATCATTTTTAGAAATGTCGAAAATTCAGAAAATTATTGAATAGATATGCCAAAATTTTCGAATTAAATAGAGAAAAGAAAACTTGTTTGACAGTCCACTGTACCCGAAAATCCAAGAAGAGTCGAATTTAGTGAAAGGTAAAGCCCTAGGGTAGGGGCATTCACAAAATAAGGGGCCTAAGATGAGGTGATATCCCAGTCTGGCCCGGCATTTTGGGAATGTCCACCACCCATGTGCTTTACCTTTAGGAAAGCACAAGGCAAAATTTATCATGAACCAAACCTATGTAGATCAAGAGGCCTATGAATGCGAGGGTTCTTATGCCTACTCAATAGTGGGAGGGTTCTTACACCTATAAGTAAGCATAATTTCCCTCCCACCCTTGAGGAGTAGGCATAATATCCCTCCCAATTTCTAGGAGGGAAATTTATGAATTTAAGGTGCCCTCCACATACACTACAAATTTTCTCTGAGTACTTTAGGTGGTTCTGAATTTAGTAAAACCCAAAAGCCCAAGGTACAGTACCTTGGGCTTTTGGATAATCCCTAAAATTTTGAACATAAAGTTCTCTTGGATGCTGTGTTCAAGCACAAAGGTGAAATTTAAATAGTTCTTCACGAGTTTGGGATTCTACTCTTGGGATTCCTAAACAGGTTTCTCTTGAGAGAGGTGGTAGAGAGTATGGCGCCAGAAGGTCCAGCCATCAGGACAAAATTTCCATCTCCAACTTCTAAAAGCTGGTGTT
>Ga0209611_10014954_pt1 | contig 10231 bp, 8 predicted proteins | sample S1TSphgellanicum_3_FD_187693 | JGI IMG/M metagenome (GOLD analysis project Ga0209611, IMG submission 187693) | Host-associated microbial communities from peat moss isolated from Minnesota, USA - S1T2_Fc - Sphagnum magellanicum MG (SPAdes) (version 2) | ecosystem: Host-associated > Plants > Peat... | reverse complement strand
AGTGTCTAGATTGAGTCCAAGTTTCCTTATGCCCGGAGTAAAAATAAACACAAATGCTAGGTTGCCACATCATAGAAATTTGCACCCAACTGATGAAATGGAAATTGCAAAGTTGCTTGTTTTGCACACAAAACAAATAAGATTGTGCCTACCATAATACCTTGGTGGATTCAACACTTGGGTTTTTTATTCTAAAATTTTTGACAATAAAAAATAAATTTGTTGTGAGATACCTTTGATTCTAACAATTGGAACCATTTTAGACGTTAGGTGGACCTCTATTTAGTACCCTCCCTTCAAAATGACCCTATAACAAACTTTTACATCTTAAGCAACTTTTTCAAAATTTTGACAAATTAATAAACGAATTTATAATAAGGTCAGGGGGGATTTTGGTGCTTTGAAGAATTTTTTTTGCTTATATCCTAAAGGACGTTCATTGGCCCCATTTTTCTTGTTGAAATCTAGCAATTTAAGGTGGTAACATCTTTGGGTAAAATGAGAAAATTATGTATTAAAATTAAGCTCCAAATTCTGAATATTTTTGTCATTTGCATTCTAACAATCTCATTGGCCATATAGGCTTTTTTTCACCCTCTAGGCACAAGCCTCATGCACTCCCCAACATAGAAGTCCAAACATGCTTCCCTCCCCCAAAATAAAAGCATAGTTTGTCATGCTTTTCTTTGTGCCCGGACCTCCCCCACGCCCCCTTACAAGTTATATACATGGAAATTGAACCATGGCCAAACAATCTGGGATGAAAAATGAGGTGCTATTGGGATGTCTTAGCGAACACATTGGGAACTTGGGAAACATTTTGGGAACCTATTGAATCCTAGGAACTTGATGGGAACACAATTGAAACAAAGCAATATTACCCCCTCCACCTCAAAACCCAAAAAAAAAAAACAAGGGGTGTGTCACAATGTGGCCTTGCCATTTACATTAAAAAGTTTCCATAATTCTTCTTCTTAAGGAAAAAGAAGAAGTATGAAAACTCAAAAATATTTCACCATGCCAAAATATAATCTTCAAAAAATCCTCTAGAAGAAACCAAAATCCTTCAAAATATTATAACTCTATAACTAATCCCAAGTATCAACAAAAGCCAAAATATCATCTTTTCAAAAATCCTCATATGAAAAAAGACCTATTACCTAGGGGGCCAAAATCCATTAAGTGACTACATTACCCTAAGGTCAATTTTGTCATTAAATAATCTCACAAAATAGTGAAATGAAATTTTGGGAGAATATCACAATATTATAGTAGATGATGGGATTTTTTTTTTTTTTCAAAACTAAAAAAAGAATTCATTTTTTGGAATTTTTTTTTTTCATTTGTTGATGTGGAAAACTGACCCTAGGGTATGGTAAACTGTATACGGTAGTACTTTGGCCACCATTTCAACACATGTCCGTCGAATAACTAATTAATTTTGAAAACATTCATCTCAACAAATGGAATATTCTTAAATATTCACTATTTTTCCTTCACAACAATTTTTTTTGATTTGGAAGAAATAGTTTTTGAAAATTTCAAAATTTCTGAAAATAATATAATTAGTGTCGAACTGGCCAAGGTACTTAAGGTAATGAATGTGAACACAATATCCTTTGCCTTGGTAGGCAAGGCCAAAAACTAAGCCCCGCCTTCGCCTTCTCATTGGCTCAAGCGAAGAACCTCGTGTCCTTATCTCCAAACAAAAACAGGTGGAATCAGAAAAAAGGCAAAAACCCACTGCTACTTACAGTGCACGGCGGTTTAGGGTTTTGGGCCCGGAGTATGTTTCTTCGTCTGTTGCAGCGACTTCAGAATTTGCTTGCACCGAAGTTTATTTAGGTCAGAGATTTGGTTCTGCGAGGAGAGGGGACGAATGTGGGATTATTGATTGTGTATGGGTGAGTACAGAGATTTGTGTTGGTTGAATTGCGAGAGTTGGTGGAGTTGGGTTCATGATTTTGGGTCAGGAATTTTGGCGAGGTGGAGGAGGAGTTTCCAAGTGGGAAGTTGATGGAGTAGTTTGTTGAGAGGGAAGAGGGAAGGGGTTTATATGCACTGGAGCAGGTTGTGTTTTTGTAAATTTGAAAGCTTGGTTTATTGAAGTTTCTTTTAGGGTGCGAAGGAGAGAGAGAGAGAGAGAGAGAGAGAGAGAGAGAGATTTGACGTTGAGAAGAGGGGAACTAGTGCTATGCAGGAACAATCAGAAAAGGGTGGAGAGCCCTGTGGATGGGGTCACTGCGCCTTACCTTTTTGGAGCATCTTGTTGGATGTCGGTGTAGTATGTCCAAACTCAGATCCCATCAGCGGCAATGGTGCATGGGGATGTCACCTTGTTTACGAAGATTGGCGCATGTAGTAGCTGAAGCAGCTCCCACAAACTCGCCTCAAACCCTTGCGTGGAGAGCTCGAGATGAGCAAGGCAACGGTAAGTCGTCGTTTCTTTTCCACCAGCCGTACAGAATCTCGAAAGAGAAGCTCAAACTCCGAGAGAATGATAAAGAAAACCTCGTGAGGGAGATTCTTGAATCAGAAGAGGTTTCAGTCAAGGATTTGCTAAGCAGTTGGGTGCGGAAAGTGGGCTCAAGACACATCAGATCTTGCCCACTGCAAGAAGAGTATCCAGCAAATTCTAGGGTGGCTAAATATGTACCATATAACGAAGTTGCACGCACTGTGAACGCTGTAATGAAAGATTTAGGGCAAAGAGGATATTCGAAAGCTGCACTGGAAGTTTTTGAATGGATGCAGCTTCAAGGATGGTGTAAACTTGATCCACATCTCTATACGACTGTGATATACACATTGGGAAATTCAGGTTGCCTGCATTTGGCAGAACAGATTTTTGCAGATTTGGAAGGCACTAAAGTCAAGAAGGATACAGTACTATACAATGCGCTGTTGCATGCAAGAAGTAAAGCTGGTCAGGTTCAGGCAGTTTTGGACCTCTTTGATGCCATGAAAGAGGAATCCTGTCGGCCCAACCTCATCACATTCAATACTGTAATGGACATGTTTGTGAAGGAGGGTGTAGGTTTGGCAAAAGTAATATCAGTTTTTAAGCAGATGTGCAAACAAGGTGTGCAGCCAGATGTTGTGTCATATGATATTCTCTTAGCTGCATGTGCCACTGGAGATCATGTAAAAGAAGCACAGCTTCTTTATGAAGCTATGAAGAAAAGAGGTGTGAAGCCAACAGTAATCACCTACACATCTCTGATCGCTGTGTATGCAAATACTGGTGAGTCACAATTTTCATAAATTTCACATTTTCTGGTCACATCTTCAGCACTCTTCTGCAGCAGCTTTAAAACTAGAACCCCTCCCTATTTGCCTATTCTGATGTCAAGTTACATGCCTTCCCTTGGTTCATCTGTAGGAGATTGTAGAGCAGCTTTGCAAGTCTTCAATGAGATGTTGACAGCAAAGTGCAATCCAAATGTTGTGACCTTTACTGCGATCATCAATGCTTGTGGACGAGGTGGGAATGTTGAGGAAGCACAAACCATATTTGAGGCCATGAAGGAGTTTGGGGTAAAACCAAATGTTATGACCTATAATGCAATGATTGATGTATATCGCAAGCATGGTGAACACAAGCTTGCTCAACTTACATTTCAAGAAATGATACAAGCAGGACTCCAGCCAACCAATGTCTCCTTTACATGTCTCATGTCTAGCTTTAAGGCTGCTGGTGCTTATGATGAGGTATGTGTCACAAATGTGGATCTTATGTAAAAGCTTCTGGGATTTTTTGTCTCTCCTCTGGCAGTTTGCTCAAGAAAAGTTCGCTCATTTTTGTTGGTGTTGTGTCCAGACCTGAGCTTCTCTTGGTGTTGTGTGGAGACCTCTTAGATTCAACTTGCAAGATGTATCCTTGTCCCTATAGGCAGCTTTTCTGTGACATTGAACTTTGCATTGAATCTCTATTTTCCAAAGATTATTCATGTCAGCATCTCTGATTTTCTGTGCAGGTAGTACACATTTATGAAAGTGCTAAGCAATCAAACTTACTATGCAGTGTCCAAACTTACACTGAGGCTCTGGATGCATGTGTGAAATCCAAAAACCTTGCCGGGGTGACAAGAATTATGGAAGACATGAGAATGGCAGGTTGCTCTCCAAATGCTGTTACTTGTAGTGTTGTTCTTGTGGCGTTGGGTTCCAAGTGCAGCAATCTTGATGAGGCACACCTTCTTCTCACATGTTTACAAGGATTTGACTCCATTCTTGTGCACTGCTGTCGTAACTTGTTGGTGTTGCCCAAGAGTGACAATGAGGTGGGTACCTGCTAAGACTTTTCAAATACTTCTACAGTTTATATTGATGTAATCAACTATGCCTTCTGGTATTAATTTTGGGTTGAATGTTAACAGGTGTCAGAGCTCATGGGAGACATCTTTAGGACAATAAAAAAAGAAGATGTGAAAACATGGACAGTGCTGAGCTCCTCCCTAATGGATGCTTTATGGGCACTTGGCTGGTATCGTAGAGCTGCCTTGGTTCTTGCATGGGTATATCAAAGGAACTTATATGATGGTCTTACTGTTCTAGCACAGAGTGAATGGAAGCTGGACGTGCGCCGGCTTTCAACTGGAGGTGCTCTGGTCACCTTTTACCAATGGTTGGCACACCTTCTTCAGGTTGTCCATCAGGTTGATCTTATAGTGTACAGTCATCATGCAGGACGATTACCACAAAACAGTGACTTAGATAGTGAATCTACTCAGATAGATAGAACTGAAATTGACAGCTTATTCCAGGTTGAGGTCTTAGTGCCACTCTTTCCGTTGAATTTACACGAATTGGAAAATCGAGGAGTTGTGTCACTCACAAAAGATAGTGAGGATAAACAGAAGCTGCTCTTTCCAAGCCTTGTAACAGTAGTCACTGGATGGGGGAAACTGAGCAAGGAAGAAGGTAGTTCCCAGGTTAGAGATGGAGTGGAGAGGGAGATTATGAAATTAGGGGTCCCTTTAAGAGCATCATATGATGCTGGTAGATGGACAGCAAAAAGTGAAGCACTTATTCGTTGGCTTTTAAGACCAGAAACAGCTGCACGGCTAGTCTTATGGGATATACCTGCTAAAACTCCTCACTGACATTCAGGAATGGAGAAATATTATGCAGCGTATTTTTGCCTTGGGAGGATGATTAAGGATTCATTGGTTGAGTACCTGATCTCAGAAGCAAGAAGTTCCTTGGTTGAATTTTCTTCATAAAGATATCTGCAAGTAACTTCATCTTACTTCTTTTGTGGGGTTCTCAAGGCATTTCCAATATGCTCATTCCTCTCCATGCAGGAGTACATGAATTGCACTGCCATGTAAGGCCTCAAGCCCTATTGCAAGCTAAAACGGTCTTAGATTTGGTTTACTTTCTCTCTTGACTGAATGCAAACATGGTGTATTGCAATCACATTAATTTCTAGGCAACATTTGAGATATTGAACAGTGTTAGTCTGTTATCAGAAACAGGAACACACTCCCAGTGGTTCTCAGGGCTTGTAACAGTGGTCCTCAAAAAATGAATCAAAGAACGGGTTCCCGATATATAAACTGTGGTTCTCCAAAACTTTTGAAAAATCCAAACAACCTCCATTATAATGACCAGTTCTTTATGAAACTGTCAGCTCTTTGAGGTGTTTCAAATAACTCAAACTAACAGTTCTTTGATTCTGATTCTTCTGAAAAACCCAGAACATTTGTGGATCTCTGATTTTGGAATGCATAAAAGACCAGATGTGCGGTTATTAAGAAAATCAAATACCCTCCTAACCCTGGAATTGAAGCTCAAATGTTTATGTCTACTTCAATGTGAGTGAGTTCAGATTTAATGAAAATGTCTATAATTCTTGATGTGGATTCGTTAGTAAAAAGGTGTTAAGGTAGTATTATGTTAGAAGGAAAATAGATTATGGAAGGTTGTAGTAGTGTGTATATGCTAATGTAGGCTTGTCTAAAGAGCCCAACAAAACTTTCAGCCCATGCAAGGTGAGTGTTATCTGTTGATCTGGTGCATTATGCATTTGTGATACCTTTTTTCCTAACCAATTGCCGAAACCTTTTTATCTTAAAGTATTGATCCTAAACTATTGAAGTGGTTAGCAATTGTACTTGATGCCCCTTGAGATGGATGTTGGGTTGAAATTTCTTGCCAAATTATCAATAAGAACGTTGCAGAACGTACTTTAAATGTGATATGAGGGTGAGCATCTTTTGAGATGTGATGTTTTTATATCAGCACATATAAGCATGTTTTTAAAGATGTGACATGAGCATTTTGACTATGTTGCAGGAAGGACACAAGAATGGTAAGGATTGCACTATCGAATTGTTGAGAAAGCTTCAATTTATTGCAAATTTGTATTAGGGAATTAAGAGGCCCTTTACAAAATGGACATTATTTAACACAATCGTTCATGAATTTGAAAAGTTTTTATTTCAAACCAAAACTGAAGATCATAGTGAGTCCCACTTTAGACAATGAGTAGGGGCTAAAAAATCTTGGCACCAATAATGGGAAGTTTCTGCATTTCTTGGCTTGTTGTATGGTTGCAAATTACTAATAAAATTTTATAGGTTTAGTGGTGAATGAGTTCATGTGTAAAAACCATTAAGGTCAAAAAGTAGGAACCAAGGTTTCATTCTTTCTTATCTTGGTATCAATTTTGGAGGTAAGTTGGGATATCCATGATTTTTATGGGATTGGATGGTGGGCAATTCCATGCACTAATAAAATAAAATAATGCCTACACAAGTTGTGCACAATTACAAAAGTAGTACGAACTAATAGACCAATAGGCAATGACATGAACTCTATTAATTGTAATATTGAAACCTCAAGCAATTTCAATGAACAAAGGTTACATTCTTGAGGAAATAGGTGAGGGTTTGATCCGTGAACTAACAATCAAAAGGAAAGAGAAAGTACTTCAGAACAAAAAAGGAAGAGCAAAAACAAATTGCACAATGAAGGAGGAGGTTGAATTATGATCAATGTTTTTTTGAGAAGTATTGCAACTTGGAGAATTTACTTTTAGAAAGTATGAAAAAACCATGAAAATTCAAAACCCTAAAGATTTAGGAAATAAATTTAAATGTTGAAAATGTCTATAAAGAAAATGCATTTGAACGTATAGTCGAATATGTTGTCTAATTTATTTATAAATTTAGATATAGACATTCATCCCAATTATAATCAGGGAGCAAATAATATATAACATGCTTCTAATGCATCTCCCAATTATTTATTTCTTTGTTGAAATTAATTCTAAAGTACTAGTTACTAAGAACTTAGCTATTATATGTTAATATCCCCATTTCATCACTATTTCAATCAACAAAAGTTTGCATTTTAAAGTTCTTGTACAAAATGGCATGCCATAAGATTGTGTTATAGTTTATTAGTTATAAATTTTTTAAAGTTTTAACTTAAAGGAAAAATGTATGCAACACGAAAAAAACTAACTCAACATATTAAGTTTAAGATGTAAAAACACACCCAAAAACTGAAATTGAAAGTTGAGACATGAGATCCTAGTTAATAATTTAAAGAGTTATTTTTACATTAAAAAATTGGAATTATATAAAAAATATGTTCCAAAGTTCCAAAGTCCCAATGGTTCATTATTCAGATCTCGATGCATCATATCAATTTGTAATTCATCTATCTAAATACTAAATTGGAAGAAATGAGGTTCAACTTTAATACAATTTGCATGTGTTAAAGAAGACCAAACAAATTGTCTTTTTTTTGAGTTTTAAACTAACTATGTGTACATCATTTCACCAATGGTAGTTGTTAAAATATTAGTTGAAAATATCACAAATAGTAGACATGCATTTTTTTCTCATCGATCAATAGTTTTTTTTATGTAATTATAAATATTAGTGTTTTAATTCATGGATGAAAATTTACATTTTAATAATCCGTCAGACTTGTATAAGTCAAATTTCTAAATTTCTGCAATTTCAATATATGTGAGAAAGGATAAATGGTGAGATAAAAGTGAACATTAAGCAAGAACAAAAAGTTGGAAAAAGGTGACACTTTGTGCATGATTGAGTGGCTCTCAACATGATATGTATGGTTTATGGTTTAAATTGTTTCCATTTCAAAGGTGATCATTTTGTCACCATTGTAATTGGGGGTGGGCGTGCAGGGCGGGGGAATGCAATTGCCTGACCTTTCCTTGCAATGTTTCACTTGGGGTACCTACATGGTATTTGATGACTCAAGGATGCAATGACCTTGACTACGACAATATTTGGTAGGTTATAAGAGGTAAGAGCTAATACAATGTAGTGAGAATTGAATCTATCCTCGCTTGGAAAAATAGCCATGAGCTTGAAAGCTACTAGATTTTAATGTGACTTTTTGTGTGTATTTTTATCATGTTTTCACTTTTCAATCATTTGGCCCATTGGTTTGAAGCTTTGCACCATATCTTTTGACAAATATCTTGCTCGTATCTTTTAGTAGAAGGTGTATGATCCAAAAGAAAAAGATCTAGATGTTCGAAAGTTTTGGGATAGTAGGTCGGTGTGGTTGTTATGCAATGACGATGAATGATTGTCTTAGGTGTAAAAGGCGATGATGCCATGGGTTTTGAAGGTGCATTCACACTTGGTGTTAGGGACTCTAGTGTTGAGTCCCTTAACACCATACTAGTCATTTAAGACTTAAACTTACTTATTGTGAAGATTTTATGTTAAACTCACATTCATTTAACATTAATCTATCACCCATTTAACATTGGGTGCCATCTAGGATGCCACCTAAATTTTCATTTAACATTGATTTAACATCAGCTATGAATGCACTATAAGTAGTGAAAACATGGGTATTGAACAACATAGTGATTAGTATCATGCACACCACTAGGGGTGATGCATTTGATAGGTGGCAACAGGCACTTTGGTCACCAAAATGGGTAGTGTTGATCAAGTGTCAAGGAAGAGCTAGTGGGTGACATGTTGGCCAATGTAGGTAAGTGTGGTAGATTGGTGGAAGTAATTTGCAGCTTTTTAATAGTAAATAAAGGCTTAAACAATTTAAAAGCATGATGAGTCTGTTTGGATTGCAAATGCCCCAATTGTCTGTTGAGGCTTGCTTAGTGCTTGATGTTGCAGTAGACATCATCAAGGTGTTGCTATATACATATATATATGTTATGATGCATTCACTTGATGCTAAGTCAGTGTTAAATGAAAATCTAAGTGACACTCAATGTTAAACGAGCGATAACTTAATGTTAAGTGAATGTTGTCTTACATAAAATTTTCATGATAAGTAAATTTAAGTCATGTACATAATATTATTACATAACTTTAATTTTGAAGTGTGTATAATAGTTGAAGAAACTAATTACACACCCTTTTTGGGGGGCGGGGTGTTGTTAGGGTGTTTTGCTGTGGCTGATGGAGATGGAATTGAATCTTGTATTAAACTGGACTGGCTCTGAATTAATAACCTTCGAATGTAATTGTTTAGACTGACTATAGGGTCGCACCTTGCTTGTGTAAATTCCAGAATAGAAGGCTGTTGTGAATCATCATCCCTGAAAGGAAATGGAAAACAATAAATGGGATTTCTAGGCTGAAATTCTAGAGCCTGAAATTTAGGCTTGAATATGCAACTCTCCTAAAAGATTTCCCAATTTGTTTACATAGGGTCGAAGAATGTGCATGATATGAATAATCAATAATGGAATCAAATTATTTGGCAAAAATTCTGTGGTGTGATATGAAATAAGTATGATAATAGGCAGTTTCATCTATATATCTATTTGTAGAAGTTTCTTTAGAAGGATAAGCTCAAGCGGTTCAAATAAAAAAGTCATTAAGAGGAAAAAGGAATCATATTTGGACACATAACTAGGATGAAGCTTGGGTGAAACCATTTCTAATACTTTTTTTTTGGATTTTCTACCAGAATGGGGAAAAAGCTTCTTTTTTTGGCTATATATAGCCAAAATGCTATATTACAATTTTAAAATGATAAAGTCAAATGCTTTTGAGATTTTCAATAGCCAGAAAATTTTGACCAAAAATTGAGAAAAATCATCAAATTCCTATACACAGTTCAAATAGGTATTAAAAATACGGAAGGATGTTTAAAAAAATTTACTATCATATGGAGCTTGTAGCCAAATTTGGTTAGATTTTCTTGTGGGTCATTGTCGCCTTGGCTATGACATAAAATTTCCCAGAAAAACACTGGTAAG
>Ga0209611_10014953_pt1 | contig 10232 bp, 6 predicted proteins | sample S1TSphgellanicum_3_FD_187693 | JGI IMG/M metagenome (GOLD analysis project Ga0209611, IMG submission 187693) | Host-associated microbial communities from peat moss isolated from Minnesota, USA - S1T2_Fc - Sphagnum magellanicum MG (SPAdes) (version 2) | ecosystem: Host-associated > Plants > Peat... | reverse complement strand
CTCACCACATTCATCACCCAAAAAGCAACCTCCCATGCAACCCATGCAATAAAGGAGCGCCGTCATCAGATTACGGCTGATTAATCAACAAGGAAAAACCATCAACATCTCAAGCCGCCATATTACTATGGGGACCTAATGTCGCACCACAAACAATGCTAAGAAAGAGTATGAAAAAGAAATTGGAAGAAGTTTTGCAAGAAAGCACATACAGTGGACTTCCTAGAGGTCAAGAATAACTAGAGCCATTGAAAAATGATGTGGAGGATGTTTCTACCTTCCACAACAAGGAGCAAAAAAAGTTGGAAGTTATTATTGAAAACAAAAAATTAGAAAATTAGAAAGATACCGAAAACCATCTACTAGAATTTGGATTGTTGTTGTGACAAAACTAAAGACATTGTAAGAACATATTTGGAATCCTATTAAAAATCAAACTTTTTAATACCATGAAATTGTTTTACCTAATCCTTGTGCCTATAGGAGAATGAAATGTTTCAATTCCAAAAACAATGGGAAAAATTCTAACAGTTTCAAGAAGACATTCCTGAGGATGGGTGCAATGACCTATAATCAAGGATGAGTCTCATGGGTGATGATGAATTCCACCTTACAATTTTAGTAACTCATGATTTCAATGTTGGAGTTTTGTTTTTTATTTTATACCAACATGTTTCTTTTGTCATGGAATTAGACATGTGATAGGAAATTACCCTTACTAATTTAATCAAATGCTAACTACTAACCCCTTGCCAACTTTTATTCCAAATCCACTCCAATTTCATATCAAATTCTAGCTCAAATTTTTGTACCATTTCTTTCAGCAGCCAACTTGTGGCTTGTAATACTGGAAATTACTATAACTAATTTTTCTTTTTTCTAATATCCTTATTAGTATTAGATTTTCCCTTGCTACAAATTTGGTAGTGCCTTTTACCACATCCTTGTTTCCAAATTGAAAACATTATCCAACTACCTATGGACTTAAGTTCTCAAGTTTAAGAAATATGGTAAACCCATGGCCAATGATGGGTATCTTTTATTTTGCTAGATATCCCATTATTGTTCAACTAAATTCATTTATACCACCTGAACCTTTTTTCGTTATGGTAACTACCGAAATCATTGCGATGGAAAACCTTCAAATCTAGATGATGTTTTAAAAAAGGAACAACGAAATTCTACCACAAAGCATCCCCAACATTTTTTGCACCCAACCAATTTTTTGACCATATCCAAACATGTTATGTCAAACAACCCACCAAGGGTCATTACACCCCTAGGAGGTGAAAGTGGACCACCTCAAGGCAGTAGTGGACCATTGGGAAGTAAAAGACCTTCAAGAAGAAGTGGACCACGTGCAGGTAGAGGACCCATCAAAGGAAAAAATGACCTTATAAGAGGATCATGGATGGGATCCCTTGGAATCCATGGTACCCACCATGGTATTGAATAGCTATCACAACTACCCCCAAATACCACTCCTATTAGGAAAGCCCAATGTGAGGAATCTTTGCACCCCCTTTGACTTAAAGACATGCAATTCACAAAATTCATTCACGGGCGGAACTACTATGTAGTCATATCTTAACAAATTAAGATGTGGTTCAATGAAAGGTAATGAATCACCTAAGGAACCTATGGCATTGTGTGTCTATTTAGTTAGTACCAAAAAATGTTAAGAAAATCAATGTACTTACTATGACAGATGTGAAGAAATGTTGTGTTGTGTTTTAATTGGAAGTTCACATTTTTTGACAGTTTGACCCCCCTTTGCTCCAAATGCCATAACATCTTCATATAACCTTCAAATTTAGCATAAATAAAGTTGTTTGAAAGTTAATCTCAAAGGCAACATTCATACAAAATCTCATATGTTTTATTTTATGTAATCAAGAAATATGGTTCAAAACCTAAAAGCTAATTTGATAACATTGGGAAAAAATGACAATAGACCTCTACTTCTAGCAATTATATCTTTCCAACAGAAAGTTCGATGAGGTTGGAATTTTGTGTGAAAATATATTGGGTAATAATCTAACATTTTTTCAATTTCTAAATTAATCCATTGTTGTAATCTCGCACCGTCGCATATTATGCCTACCCTAATTTTCAAAATAAAAACATCAACCCTCTTTTGAATGCAAGTGCTAAGTTTATTGTTCCAGCTACTTTTTGTTTTTGTTGACGCAAGTGGATAATCCAACCATGGTGGATGATGCCACCATGTTTTCAAATCCTTTAATCGCACAAATACAAGATGAAGAATTTGAAGAAATGTCACTTAACATGAATGTTTCCTAACAATCACATGAATAAGAATTGATTAGAAGGGTGGTGCGCATTTGAGTGGTTCAATCCATATGGGATCGTCGAGTGTCACTTAACCCTCATGCTTTTGCCATCTACCTAGAATTAGTTATTGTTTTTGTAAACAAAGATGGAAGGTTCGATGAATGTCAATGTGAGGATGACGACATTAATATTTTCTTACAGACTTTGGTCCTTGGCAATGGACATTACCATTGGCTAAAGGGGCCAATTAACTCGTTGTTGATGGAACCTTGTTCGCACCACTCATCAACTTATTGAATTTTTGTTGCTATGAACATCTATTAGGTTATGGTGTAATAAGTGTATTACTTTTGTTGTTTTATCTTTCATAGGTTTTTTTGATAACATATGGAATTTTTCTACATGTCTATTAGTTGAATACTATGTTCATTTGTGAAACACTTGCTCTACTTCCAACCTTCTCTTAATCAAATAATTTTTCATGTTGAACTAAATTAATAAGCTTGGTTTTTTAGATGCCTCCTTTGCAAGTGGTTCCCAATCCATAACTATACCTACAATGTCTTATGTAATACTAAAAATGATTTTAATGAATAACATTTGGATACTAATTTACATGTCATTATGTTAATATAGTTATTCAACATTTAATATTTGAATAATTAACCCTAATTTACTTAATAAATTTGAAATGTTTTAAGAAGCTCAATTCAATTATAACTTTTTAAATGCTACTATTACATATTTTAAAAGTTATTTACTAGATAAAAAACCAATTATGAGGCCCAAAGGAAGGATACTATTGAAATAGGGGCTCACACCCAACCTTACCTAATTTACACTATTGGGATAAACCATGTAAGAGTTTTTGAAAATGTTCTCCAAATTAATGGGAAAAAAACAATTTGGACATTGTCAATTTGTTATGTTTCAATTTAAAGGATGGAATTTCAAAAAAAAAGGGGGGGGGGTTGGATTTTATACAATCCCACCCAAATTGTAGTTTTGTGAAGTTAAAATAACTTTTTGCAAAAGGTATAAATTTTTTCAAACTCATGAATAAATTTATATGGCACATAAAGTGATTAAGTGAACAACAAATGAAAAAGTAGTTCAATATAATATGAATGTATTTTAAAGTTGGTCGATGGTTTACAACACAAGGAAAATGACAGATTGGTTATTTTCAAGGCTAGATTATTGTCCTATTTGAGGGTGGTCACAAGAAGCATGAAACAAAACATGTTATTTTAGCACCAAAAAACTACCATTACCTATGAAGAAAGTACAAGTGATGCCATTCACTACTAGAAATTGCTTAAACCCCTTGCAAAACTCAAAAAATCAAGTGATTCGAAATAGGTAAACAACACTTGCAATCATTGCCATAAGATCGAGCATACCAAAGAATGGTGCCACTAGTGAGATTTTGGTAGATCTACAACTTTTATCATGACTAAGGTATAAGATTTGAAGAACAGTTGGTGGACATTACTAAGATAGTTTAAATATGGAACTTGAATTTGGGGATGGTGAAAATCACTACAAACTTGGATTCCCAATTTTTTTCGACAAGGCTAGTATACCCCTATTTTAGTTAGTTTATGGGCTCCATCCATTGATGCCTACCAAATATCTATTACCTACCAACTCCCAAACTTCTAAGAATTGTTCCTTAGTAAAAGTTTTGATAAGCAAAATTTTGGAGGTGGAGAAGTTGCATGAATGAGGGAAAGAAAGATAAATGGAGATCGCCAAAAAATGTTAATGGAATCATGTTCTTTGGGCACAACAACATTACAAGAACAAATCCTTTTGGGGATTATGTCTTGAGGTCCCCAAAGGTCAAGCAAGAAAATAGAAGGAAGTTTTTTAAATGGTGGCTTGAACCCCATCCTTTTAAACGTCAACAAACTAAAACCTTATGGGTTTTTACATCCAACTCCCAAACGATTAAAGATCAAATACAAAGGGGGAATGATGAAATATAATTGGGATTCCATAGGAAAAAATTCCAACTTGGTATTATAAGAAAATCCAATCAATGTCATTAATTTTCCACTACATGAAAACACTACCAAATCTCCACTACACAAAACTATGACTAGATTTCCACTACAAGAAAATGAAATTAGATGTCTATTGTAGGAAACTCGCACCAAATTTCCATTACATGAAATTTTTGATGTTCTTTCACCAAGTCAAAACAAGACCAATACCAACACGAACATGGAATCCCACACCCATTAGAATGACAAATAAGATGAGGAACCACCATGGAAATTAGAAATCTTATAGGCCCTTTTGCAATGATAGAATAATTTTCAATTTTTTAGATTGGTGATCACAAGGATGTAATCACAAATAAGAGGGGGGAATAATGTTAAAGGTGTAACAATTGTTAGGATTTTTAGTACAAGAATTATTAATATTGATTTTGACTATCAAAGATTAGTTTACCAATTTTGATTATTGAAAATATTTTATTTATTTTAATTACCAAAAATAGTCTACTAATCTTGACTATTGAAAAAATCCTACTAATTTTGACTACCAAAATTAGTAAATATCGATTTTGACTATTGAAATAGTCAATAAAAAATTTATTATAATTTTTTTAATTTTTAAAATTGAAATGTTAATGATAAGCTATTGTTATCAATTATGATTTCATAGTTGTAAATAAGGTTAAATATAGTCAAGTTTGGAATAAGTTTAAGAAATTAACTATTTTCAAGGTAATCACAATTTGAAGGACTAGATTTCCACCATTGTTTCGAAGTAATTAGGTGCGAATTTTTTTATGTGAAAGGAGGAGGAAAAATTGAATATTTTATACTTTGATGTGAAGAAATTGATTTGCAAGTATTTTTAAAGTTGATTTCCCCACTAAAGTTTTTTCGCATTTGTTTTTAATGTTGTATATACTTCACAAGGTTCAATATTCAAGTTGCTATTAAGTTTGTAGAAACTTTGTCACTTTGAAAAAATTAAGCATTTAGGATTTGAAATCTGAATTTTAGGGTTTTTAATCTAAAATTTAGGGTTTAATAGTGTTGTGGATTTAAAGAAAAATGGAATCTTTAAAAAAAAAAGTTAGTTCACACAAAACCAAAGTTTTCACATCAAACTATTAACTGTAATTTTTAATTGCACTAACCACTATTTTAAACAACTATTTTGAAATCACTAGTAAATTTTTAATCATCTTCAAATTGTTAATTTTTATTTATTTTTCTTTTCACAATTGATCTCCATATTGCTTAATAGGAAGGCATCATGGACATTAGATGTGGAGGAAAATTGATTTGCCATGGTTGCCATGCCTTTAAAGCTCATTGTTACTCCCCCTTGGTTAGTTTTGCACTAGGGGTTTACATCTTGGTAGAAGCAATCATAGGTGTAAAGTTTGTGGAAGTTATACAAATGGACAATTTATCTCAATTATTAGGGGGAGGGTTAGGGCTAGGAAATGGCATTAAGGTTATCAACATGCCATTGATGAGGGGTAGTTGCAAGCCAAGGTGGACCAAGAGAGACATGATAAGAGTTCATTTTTGCATAGTTTTTTGTGTTATCAACTCACAATAAATATGTTAACCAAATTTTTTTTTCCACAAGAACTATCTTTTGCCCTCCCTCTAATACATTATTGAATAATTTGAATGAAGAAACTTCCATCAAATTCAAATTTTGGTGTTGAAAATGGTATAATGAATTATGGGGCTCTCAAGAATACCTGCCTACTTCCATTTACAATCATGTCCCTAATAAAAATTGTTGTTTTCATTTTTGTCATACAACTTATGGTAGAGTACCATAAAATATTTGATTTAATATTCCAAGAGTTATAAATCCATTTCAAAATGTGTATGGATTATGACACATGATGAAATGTGAGTTTAAAAGTTTTTCAAAGACCAAAATATGGTCATTTGGTTTTTATTTTTTGCTATTAGCTTCCTATAACAACGTATACTATAAATGTGAATCTTTTTTTATACTTTTCTTTATTAATTGGAATTAAGAGACATTGCCATAACAAAAGGTATTGGTTTTCTACCTTGTGACATCTAAAAATGGATAGTGTAGTTTGCAATTGCCTGAAATTTTGTCATTTTTTAAAGACATTTCAACTTGCATGCACATTCTCAATTTTCAATCATTCCAAAATCTCATCACATTACAATGTCACCCTTTTTAAACACTTTTCAGTTGAATTTCCCATTTTTAGTTTTTTCAAAAATTCTTGTAAATTATGGTCTTTCAAGGTCTCTTTTGTAAATGGGGTCTTAGGGTAGGCTTTCAAATAATTTCGCTAAACAAGTTTCTACATGACATTTGGGATAAATTGAATCACTTTTTTTTGTTGGTGCTATAAGTAAAAATTGAATGTTGTACAATGTTCTTAATGTGTTGAACTACATGGATTCCACAATTTGCCAAAACACCTTGTCTTGGTGGGGTTGTTTTGCCTTGTGCAAGGCAACTAATTTGAATTCTTGAATTTTTATCATGAAATCATTAGGCTTTGTAAACCTTGCCATACCTTTAAAAAGAACCCACAAATGCACAACATTTGATTAGTTAGTTTTTGAATGTTTATTAATTTTAGATAATTCATAATTCCAAAGGCTTTGGAAGTCAAAGGGCAACAAATTCTAAAGGTTTTGAAATTTCAAAAGCTTTGGATTGGTTGAGATAGTTTGATTGAAGAGGTAAAAAGTGTGGCTTCTAGCATTGATTTTAACTAAGAGGCATTTAATTATAATCCTACACATGATAGATTCATGCCGGTAGCTTTTCAATCAATAGTTGACATCAAAGGCTAAAAAAATGTCATTATGCACATTTGGTTAGTTACAACAAAACGACCAAAAAGAAAAAAAGAAAACCCAAAGGAGGGGGCATGAGTCCTCCTCTTCTCATCTTCATATATAAAGGATTAAAAGAAACATCGTTATGAGCTCTTGCCTAATTATTCTAACAATAACAAAAATTAAACAATTTTTTAAAAAACCCAATAAAGGAAGCACAAGTCCTTCTCCTCTTCTAGAAGATGAGATCTAATTGTTGTTTGCAACATGATCAAAAAGTAGCATCACTATGAATGTTTGTTTGCCAAAAACAAAGTGACCAAGAAAACAAAAAAAAAATTGAACAAATGTTGTTTGCAACAAAGTGACAAAAAGAAACCCAATGCCCAAAGGAGGGGGCATAAACCTTCCTCTTCTTCTTGTCATCATATGCAAAAGATCAAAAAATAACATTGCTATCAACACTTGCTTGCCACAAACAAAGTGACAAAGATTTTTTAAAAAACCTACAGGTAGATTTGTGAGTCCTCCTCTTCCATCATCATTTGTAAACAATCAAATTTTTTTCACTATGAGCACTTTCTTGCCACAAAATGACCAAAAAAAAAAAACAAAAAAACCCAAAGGAAAGGAGCATGAGCCCTCCTTTTCTTTCATCGTATGCAAAGGATAAAAAAACAACAACCTTATGAACATTTGTTTGCCACAAACAAACTAATACAACAACCTAAAAAACCTAGGCAAGGGGACATGAACCTTCCTCCTCTTCTCACCATCATCTACAAAGGATAAGAAACAACATCACTATGAACAATTGGCTACTTGTTTTTGGTTGAAGCTCCTTTGTTGCCTATTCTTATAACAAATGGAAAAAACCCCAAAAAAAACTCACCAATACATATTTATCAAGAGTAATGACAATGACAAGTGGAGTGGCAAGAAAAGAAGTTGTTGAGGTGAAGAAAGGAAGAAAGAAGAAAATGTTATGCCCACAATGCAACCATGGGCAAACTAATGTTGATTAGGTATTGAATCAAAATCTAGAATTGGGTTGGTTTTCAACCCAATTTTTTCCAAAAAAATCGGCATGTATCAATGGAAATGATACCGTAATGATATTCACCAACTTGGTTCCCACTCATTAGAAAACCATTCTCTAAATAAAAATTGAAAAAATGAGGTATGATAAAAAAAATTCTTAATTAAAAAAGTCTAGGATTAAAGGGCTACCTATTTTAAGGGTTAGTAATATGCAATCCTTTGATTTTTATTGGTTGTGGATGCATCACAATGTAAGTGCATCCCAAAGCTTAAAATCACATTGACATTATTTTTAATCTTGTTAATGTGTTGGTACCAACACATTAATGTGACATGGACTTCTTTTTTAATTTGAATTTATGTAAAATGTGTGCCCACATTTTTGGGCAAAGAATATGGGACAAATGATGGTGCTAAATTGGAGAATATGTTGAGCACATTGTGAGTGCACATTGCACACCTCCTTGTTTGAGTAAAATAAATTCAATAATAGGTTTGTGTAAATTGTTGGAAATAATGGATTAGTACATTTGTGATAAATAATAACTTAAGAATGGGATGAATTTTTAAAAAAAATTCTTTTGATACCCTAGATGGTTTTCATAAAAGAAAAAAAAAGAAGAGATAACTAGGTTCTTACAACTTAATGAGAAAACCAAAACTGTCAATTCTCGTAAAAATATCAAAATCATCCAACATTAGTGCAAATAACTTAACATGAAACTCAAATCATGTCTAGTTTAGATGAAAACTCAAGTTTGACACCTTGTTCATCAATGTTGTACAAATTTCATGCCATATTTGGGTTTTTGACCCATGTTGCAATCAAAAACAAGATTTTGATGCCATATTTTATTTATTTCATGAAAAAAACATTTTATTTATCAATGTGAAGTTAACACCTACTTCCAAGGTGTGTTGTTTACCTTGGTGTTGAAATCAAGAGTTCTTGGAAAATGCAATTGACAATTGTTATATTCTAAATTGCATCATTTGATAACATGGTGTAAAATTTTGAAAATAACATATTGTTAAAATGAACATACAAAACATTAAAGGAAATTTCAAGATTGTGAATGAAACAAAGATAGAAAAATGCATAAAAGGCTCAAATTCTCATTAACTAATGTTGGCAAATCCTATGTTTCGATCTTGTCACAAATCACACATCCATTGTGTAATAGTTGCTTATATCTACATTTTACCTTTCATTGATTTTGTAAACTAAGACCAAACATGCAATGCCATTTCTATTTTGTATGTCCTTGGTAGCAAATGCCATTTTTTTCATGATTATATTTGAACACATCATAATGAAATAAAACCATTATAACATGATGAATTGGTTGTCATTTATAAACTTTATGTATAATTAAATCATCAACCCAACTAGGGTTAGGGTTCATGAATAATTACTCTTCCAATTCACAATTGGGTAATGTTACATTTGACCAAAATTTTCAACCTAGATATGATGGATCTATGGGTGAAATGAATGATGCAAATATGTGAGAACTTGTTGGGATTGGTCCCTTTACCAACCTTAATAATAAGTAATATGTTGCAAGACCTAAGGGTAGTGTGAATTCACACTTTTATGCATGTTAATCAATTTTGGGACAATTCTTATTTTTGTCACGGTGAGGATCATATTACAATGCATGCACTAGTCCATATTAGTTTTAAAATTTTGACCCATGAAGCTTCAAATCCAACTTGTATCATTCATTTGAAATGATATGAACTTAATCTAACTTTACTATTGACGCACTCCCAAGTCCCTAGTTAGCCCCAAGTTGAGGCTAAGTCACTCAAGTTGCGGAAATGCGGGGGATTCGGGGCACGCTCCCAATTTCTAACACTAAAGGGGAGGTAAGAGGGGCGTGTTGAAAGCTCCGGGATTAGACTAGGAAGAGGGACAAGCTACTTAGTTACTCGGTCCTGCATTCAAAACCAACCAACAAGTTGGTTAGTACTCATTCGGAACACTCTTGGTGTTGGGACAAGTCACAGGCAACCTTAGACTCACTTGACTCACCACGGCCCGGACTTGAGAGAAGCCACACCACCTTCCCCCTA
>Ga0209611_10014952_pt1 | contig 10234 bp, 9 predicted proteins | sample S1TSphgellanicum_3_FD_187693 | JGI IMG/M metagenome (GOLD analysis project Ga0209611, IMG submission 187693) | Host-associated microbial communities from peat moss isolated from Minnesota, USA - S1T2_Fc - Sphagnum magellanicum MG (SPAdes) (version 2) | ecosystem: Host-associated > Plants > Peat... | reverse complement strand
AAAACCTCCACCATCAGCTTTGTGCACAAGAGTCATGTGCTTCCTTTGGCCACTACAATTTTTCATTGCTGCAAGCATGTGACAATATCAATATCCTGCCTCTCTAGTATAGAACATGACACAAAAAGCATAATACTGGGGTGGTAGTCACACCCACCCAACCAATGCGGAGGCACACAGCAACTCCATGCATATTGGCACTAACAGAATACTCTGCCACCATTCTGACCATGTATATACCAATTCCACCTCATGGGAGTAATTTGTCACACTGACTCAAATTAAATTTTCTCCCCTGATTAACTTAATGATCTCCAGGAGCTTCGCATAGCCCAGACTTTTTCTGCTGGGTGGCTTGCAGATCTCAACATGATTGGCACGAAGAGAAACATTATTGTGATCTGTCAATTGAATTGCTGAAGCCGGTGGCACGACCAAGACCTGCATTTACAAAGCCCACCCAAAATACCTGTGAGTCACAAGTCACAACACATAGGAACTTGCAACAAATATACAAGGAGAACCTGCGTGCTGAAAATCATTTCATTGATTGGACAAACTGCTAATGCTTGGGGAGTGAGTGCACCTTCTTGTACTCTAATAGCTCTGCAAATGCATAGAGTGTGACTCTTTCTCGATCAATTGCATCTTCAAAGTCGACAGACAGTTGCTCCATATCATTCTGGAAAGGAACAAGATTTTTTATAATACCAGCCAGTTGCAAGGGAAATACTTTGTTCAGATTTTTGACATATTCTGCAATCAGCGAACCAGTATGGAGAACTCCATAAAAAAATATGCCTCCAATATTTGCCAAAAAATTTGTGCACATCTCTTTCTTGGATGGATCTAATCGATTTGCAGGCCGACGATGCGCAGCCTGATGAGCCTTCACCACCAAACTCTTGATTACCAAACCCCCAAAGCTATGCCCAATCAGCACAATCGTTTGATCAACATCAAGCTGCCATTCCTTCCTACAAAAAAAGTGGCAAAAAAAGACTCTAGGTCAGATGACATATCCTGAAGCATCATCCAACTTTTGCCACTATTGGATTTTTTTCCCCACAGGGGTCACTTGTGATGACCAAATTCTCAACTCTTGTATGAGGTCAATGATAATTGATGGCTTTTTACAAACAATTCATCATTGATAATCTTGTGATTTGAAGTGACTTTCAATCTTGACAATCTAATGACTAGATGAACAAATACTGCCTGCGTACGCTTCAAGTGTCTGCAAACCTCCAGTATATTCTGAAGGAGATGAAATCATCTGTAATAGAAGTAGCTATGTCCACAAAGGAGAAGGCAATGGAAAGACAGGAAGCAGGCAATCTCCAAACAGTACTAAACACAAACCATTCTCTAAGAGATGGAAAATAGAAATGATGATATGTTTTGTGGGTTTAGGTTTCAGGGCTTATTAGTTCATAACATGGAGCAAAGCAAGCTGTTGAAAAGAGAGAACTGGGTGACCATCAAGCCACCACCTTTGATTGTTCACTCCAATACTCAGACTTACCACAGAATTTTGCTGATCTTTAGTAACATCTTGAGGCAAAGCCCTAATAGGTAAAAGCATCAGTTGCACTGGCTCTGACGATGTACCCAGGAGCTATACCCCTACACAGTCAGGGCCAATAAAGCCTCTAGTGTTGACCCCATAGAATTATGCACAATTTAGGGGTCCTTGCAACTATGACCTTTTCTCTGACTGGAATTCCCCAAATATAAAATCCAACAATCAATTTTGCACTCTTTGCATTCACAGAATGTGCATGTCAACTCCCCTCCTTTCTCTCTGCATCGTATGGAACAGAAGGTGAAAACCCTCTGTTGAGTTTTCAATTTACTCAGACCACATAGAGGAAGAAGAAACCCTAACCCTAACCCTAACTTCCTCACTCCCTGTCATAGAGTTGAAAGAAGGCCATAGACAGGAAAGCTTATAATGCTGAAGTCTGTAATTGTGGACTAGAGGGTGAAGGCACCATACGTGGTGACCAAACTCTCGAGGAGCTCGGAGCCGATGTCTTGCACACGCTCCGTCTTGCCTTGGTTTTTAACCCATCTAGTGGCAGTGGAGTCGTAGGACATGGACAGCACCCTCACTCTCTCCTTCCCGAGATCCTCCGGCAGCCACTCCTGAGGCCAACACACATTCGAGTTGTTCGTCCAGGTGGTCTTCCAAGCATCCATCGCGTCTGACATTTGCAGTCCATGGAACAAGATGATGGTCACAGTTGCCTTCGTAATCGGATACATCCCCTTGGTCGGCGGCCATAATTGCTGCGGTGTAAATGGCTACATATAGGTATTCCCCAAGCAAAGCAGACACATGAATCACATGAATCCATTTAGCTTCTTATGATCAGTCGCTCTGAAGCCACCCTCAGTCCAAAACCCCTAAAAACATTTTTTATAAAGAAAACAAAAACAGTAACAAAAAACAAAACCAAACCAAACCAAAAAAACAAACAAAAAAACTTAAACAAAATCCTCACCCACACGAGCACCAGAGACGGTCGCATGGAAAAAAAACGCCACTACACGAGGAGAGAATGGCTTACTTCAACAACTCTTGCGGAGGCCGAACTTCTGTTTCCCATCGACGGAATGCTTTGCACTGCTGCAGCACAATAGAAGAAAACCTAAAATAATTTTTTTTAAAAATAATTAAAACAAGCAGGTGGAGATCCAACTAACCTTAAATCCGAGAGCTAAGGAAAAAATCTGCCAGAGAGGGGAAAAAGGAACAGATTCAGGAAGAAACAACAAGCTGCTAGGAGGAGGATCCACCAAACCTTTCAATCCGAGACTCGCCAGCTTGACTGATGAACTTTATAAACTGCTTCTTCTAGAAACTTGTAGGCTTCCAAAGCTTACCATCTTTCTAGCTAAGAAGGATTTTTTAACATTCTAGGTTATTTTTTCTAGAAGCTTATGTCTGTATCCAGAGCTTCTAGGATTACAGGTGGCGGCTACTCTTGCTTCTTGCTGGACGATGCTCCAAATATAAATTGCCCAAGCTCTTTATTGGGCCCCACTTTGGTTTCGGCTTAAGTAATGTCTGCTTTGTTTGTTTTGCTGAAGGTTGTAAGCTACAATTGCTTCAGATATTTCTATTATTTTTTTTTTCCCCCCACGATTTTTCTATTCGCTCTTTCATTTTTTCTTGTTTTTCTTTTCACTCTTTTCTTCCAGTCTGCACTTTCAATTTTATAATGCTCTGTTTCAACTTCATAATGCTCTTTCTTGTTCCTTTTTGGTGGTGTTGTTCATTCCTCTCCAAACTATTGCTTCTATTGTTTCTTCCTTTCTCAATTCTGTTGTTGTTCGTTCCTGTCCAGAGTTATTATTTGTTCCTCTTCAATGTTACTACAATTCTCTTTTTTTTGCTTTTCACTCTTTATTTCCACTTTGCACTTTCAACTTCATAGTGCTCTTTTTCAACTTCATAATGCTCTTTCTTGTTCCTTTTTGGCGTTCTTGTTCATTCCTCTCCAAACTACATTGCTTCTATTGTTTGTTCCTTTTTCAATTCTTGTTGTTGTTCATTCCTGTGCAGAGTTATTATTTGTTCCTCTTCAATGTTGCTACAATTCACTCCTCTTCAGCACTATTTCTTGTCCTTATTCGACAATATTGTTGCTCACTATAATCTTGTTTAGTCTTTTCCAAGTGTGTGTTGTGGTTCCTTCTAGCTTTGTTGCTTTGCTCCTTCTCCAACATTGTTGTTCCCTCTTGTCCACATACTCCTTCCTCTCTTTTTTCCTTGTGTAGCTTTCAAGTCTCGTTGTAACTTCGAAGTTGAAGTCTTAGGCTCTACAAGTTGCAACTACAAACGTTTGATTCAAATGTCAAAGTTCTTTTCTCTCTTTTTTTTTATTTCATTCTGTATGAGTCAATTCTATCTTTATTTTTTAACCTTTATTTATTTGGTTTATTTGGGTTTTTACAATTTTTTTTGGTCATAAATTAACTAAAACCATGTGGCTAGGGAAAAAGCTTTCAATTTCTGGAATGTACTTCAATAGTTAAATCAATCCTTAACTTTTAATTTAAACACCAATTTGGAAATGTGAGAAAGATGTAAAAATACAGAAAAATGAGATGGAGGTTTATCAATTAATAATATCCCCTACCCTTCCTACCCCCTTCATATGTTCTAATATGGTTTCCAAAATAATGACGTCATTATTTATGTCAATCTCAAATTTTCTTTTATCATATAACATGGACATGAAAATGAACATTAACATGTTATTGGAAAAAGAAAGTTCATTTTGAAAATGTATTGAAATAATAATTATTTTGAACATAAAATGATTACAAGTTTACATTTAAAATCAACTACTTGAAGCCATAAACCCTAGGTAAATCTAGATAATAATTAATCATAATTGTTTTTTTGTGTAGACTTGTTGCAAAACTTTTTTTTTTTTTTGCATATCTTGCATTTTCATATTAAATAATATTTTGCATTATGCCCGGAAGGGAAAGAAGAAATGAGTGGGGTGTAAACAAACTAATAGGATCCACTCTAACAAGTGGTTGGGTTTCACACTTTGAATCAAAATTTAATTTCAATGTGAAAAATGATCAAATTTTTTACACAAATATGTTGTTAATATAGTATGGAAACATGCGATTGATTTGGAATAAATTTAATGAGGATAAAATGTTCCAAACCACTCATTAGACATTTTAATGTTTGTTTTTTAACGTTGTGAAAACTCTCTTTTTTTGGCAGGTTTTTTAAACACATATTTACACAAAGATATGATGTAACATTTTTTTAAGTCATAACATATGTTATTGGGGTTTCTCCATCATTAGTTAATTAATCATTTTTGTGGAAGATGGAATAGTTTAGTCAAAAAACAAATAAACCACACTAAAATGATTAAACATTTGAAATATTTATGAATTAAAAAACAAGGAAAAAATATAAATTGAACAAGAATTTGAAGAAAATCCAAGGTTATGAATCCATTTCTTTGCATTTGGAATGGATTGGTAATTTTTTGTAATTCCCATAGCGATGAAGTAAGTTCTTTCAACTTGATAATTCTTGAAAAATAGCTTTTCCAAAAACAAACTATCTAGTTCTTATAGTCATGATGTCAAATGTGAACATAGATTCTTCCCTAAAAATTCATCTGCCCAAGTGTTTTCATAGTCCTCCATTTTTTCCTTGGTCCATGTGTCTTGTACTTTCACACTTTTGTAAGTATGCTAATACTTGGAGGAAAAAGGAATCAAAATAAGGAAAAAAGAAAGGAAAGAAGGCTTAGATTTCTAGATGTCAAAAGAGTTACACATTTTTTGGAACAAATTAATTTCTGTTTTGTTCTTTAGCCACAAAACCCTAAAATCCAAAGTTGTTTTATAAATCAACAAAAACTTTGAACGATGGAATTTCAACTTAAACATTTTATTAATTATGATTTTCATACATACTTTTAGATCCATTAACTCAATTTTAGTCTACAAAATTAAAACATTAAATAATGCAATAATTTAATGTTTTGTCAACTTGTGACCTTGAAATTTTTTGTTATTCTTTTAAATCCACTACTTTTAGAAAGTCATTGTGAATCCAACTACTAACACAAGGAACCGCAACCTTTATGAATTTTAATACCCAAAGGTAATGCCATATGAAAAATAACATTGGAGAAATAATTCAGCCAATTAAAAACTTATGTAAAAAAGGTAGAGGTACTTGCTCAAATAAATTTTAATTGAATTGGATTTGTATGAAATTTTCTTATAACGCAAAAGAACAAAACACAAGGACCATGATCACCTCAGTTATGATTGAGCACAATTTTAAGGGCAACAAATGCAAATTGCATAAAATCTTCATGAATGAGTTATCACTTGTAAGCAAAATAACATAAATGACAAACCCATCTATTAATGTGCTAATACTTGGGGGAAAAAAATCAAAGGTTTAGTGTTTTTTTTCTTCTTTTGAAAGGCATGTGTTTTTCAACTATGTGTAAATATCATATGTTCAAATGCACAAAACTTGTCAACAATAAAATCATTGCAACAAACCCTATGCCCAAATAATGTCATTTTAATCTTTTAAGAACAAGACCTTAGTGTAGTGCCACCACACGGGAACAAAAATGCCAACGTTGAAACATACTCTGACATTTTCATTGTTGAAACAATTCATGTAATAGAATTGTCATCACCTCCCCAAATGATTTTATATTCATTTATAGAATCTTCAAAAATCTCCTAGAAATCATCCAAAATTGGATAATTTTTCTTATTGTTCACTTCTTATGATGTTGATTGTTCGATCCTATTATTGTTTCCATTGAGTCCGGGACATTATGTCCTTTGACACAAAAATGTTAGATTATCCATGCACTTTTATCCTTTTGCCAAACATATGATGGAATGTAATTCTATGTTCCTATAAGTAAGTCATATGCAATCAAATGTAACCAAATGCAACCATGGTTATGACTATATTTCAAATAATAAACCAAATGATTGAATCAATTTCTACGTTCAATAAAAACATGGGGTTGGATAGAATTGCAAACCAATCGAAAGGTTTTTCCAATGTCACAAGGCTCTTTGAAATTTCAACTGGCATTGCTAATGCTTTAGGTTGTTCCCACATTGTTAGTGTAAGGGGCTTTGAATGTTTAACCTAACATGAAACAATATCAATATTTATTGTTAATAATGATATTGGAGGAGGCAACACATTTAAACTTGAACATTGATTGTCATAAACATTCCTTATTTACATCATTGTTTGTACATCTTGTTTGAGTCGAAATTTACCTTTCTTATAAGCTTTGAAATTTAATCGCTTTCGAAATTGGTGGAAGTGGTAGACTATCATGCATGTGTAGGCATCCATCAAACTTCGATGTATTAACCTACAATTCTGTTTTTCAAACTTTGTCCCTTGTTGAAGTGTTTAACCACATATTTCACAATGGTGCCCATTGGAAAACATGGTATTTCACATATGGAAACATTTTATAGAATTTGCAAATAATTAATTGGATTAACAACTAATTTTTAATCATAATTATCTCATGGGACTTGTTGTAGGCCCCAATCGCCTTGGATAAATTGCATAAAATTAGTCGCAAAACATAATATTTAACACAAAGTTGCAATGGTAATTGCATAAAAATGCAACTTACATGAACTTTTCATCATCCTAACCAGCTTACTAACATTGTCATTTTTAAACTAATTTTATGAATCAACATTGTAGTTGCATTATTTATATTTATTTAAATATTATATATATAATTTCATTAAGTTCAATGCGTACCATGTTGACACGTGTTATTACATAGGCTAGGCTTTAAAAGCTAATTTCAAATAATTAGTTATCAAAATAATTTATTTGATTTGATTTTAAATAATTATTTAAGAATTTAATTTTTGAATCAAGCATCTAAAATTTAATTATTTGGATCAATTATTTGAATTAATTAAGTAGTGAAGTTAGTTATTTAAATTAATTATTATAGTTCAAATAATCAAATAATTTTAAAATTTAAATAACTAATATCAGATAATTATTTATTTGAACTAATTAAATAAAAAAATTATTTGAAGTAAAAAAATAATTTTACTTTTTAAAAATTTCCTTCAAATAACTAATTATTTGATTTTAGATAATTTATTAACATATAAATAACAAACTCATAATAATAAAGTGTATTAGGCACAGTTAATATTTAATAATCAATTTATTGAAATAATAATTCTTTATAAAACATTACATATGAATTCATATCTTTAATAAGTTATAAGTTATTGTATAATAGTCACAACATAATTGAATAATAATACTTCAATAGTGGTTCATTAGTGGTCTTATTAGTTGTATCAATGGGAATCATAGTTGAAAACTAGTTACAAATGTATTCTACAATCGGTACTGAAAATCTTGAATTGTTTTTTCATTATTTAAAAAATATAAAAATATAAAGTTCATAACATGTTTTTCTTAAATGTTGGACCATAGGTTGAAAACTAGGTTGGAAGAACCAATTGAAAAATTTGATGATTATCAAATTTGTGAGAACTATCGTTTGAAAACCAGCCAAAATAATAATAATAATAAATATGAAACCCTATATAGTCATCTAAAGCAAGGAAAAGAACTAAAATTACTGATTCTTCAAAAATTGTCAAAACTATCTAACACATATATAAACCTTAAAATCTAAATGCCAAGATCCAAACCTTCCAACGCCAAGCATCCAAGTTAGTCATTGAAGACTTATTGATTTATTGAACACCTTTTACTACTTAACACAATGTTGTTCAATGGGCACTTTTCTTGGGGGAATTTTTGTTTGTAGCCAAAATGATAATCATCCATAGGAAGGTGTAAAAAATTAATAATCATCCTTACAAGGAAGATTTAGCCAAATCTACTTATGAACCATATATCAAATGCAAATCTTTAATCATCTTTCTATATTTATATTTCTAGCTCCACAATGAAAACCAAAATATATGAATTTGGCAATGTTTTCCATTCTTTTTTTCCATTTTTTGCAATTGAAAACCTCCAAAGTCACCATGTTTATTTATTTTGAATTTCACCTTTTTGGCAAAATCTCCCCCATACAAAAAAAAGGTTGCAGTGTTGATAGGGTAGGGTGGCAATGTGCTACAGCAAATGTATCTGCCATTAGGTTCAACGACATAAGCTAGTGCAACCTAATAGAATGAAGGAACAATTTTCCAAGGAAAATCTTTCAAGAAATGAAGACTTCAAGATAATTGGTGAATAAGGCATTTGGTGACATAGTTAAAGACTTTTTTGAATAACATGCAAATTTGTGTAAAATGGGGTGTTGTGTGCTATCCTATTGAGGTGCTGACATGTAGTGATGTCTACAAAGACACGCATATAGCAACTTGAGAAAAGATGAATTTGTTTACACCTCCCAGGAAAATCATGTTTATTTCAAAACATGTTAAACATTTCTCACATTAGTTATAACTTATTTAAATAACCTAAGGGTTATAAGTTATTTAGACATACTAATTCACCCATTTAAGTAATGCCCAAATAAATCTTGGGCGAGGCTTCAAAAGTTGTCCCTCACACAATCTTTTGGCCAGTGTCAAATAAATAATTGGTTATTTTGAAAGGATTCACCTATTTAGAACCCCAGTTACAACTCCAAAACCCTTTAATTCCAGTGCTACTTAGGTCCTACAAACTAAAAGAGTGAGGTCCTTCCAGTGTCCATTCTTTCAATTTTTTTTTGTTTTGAAATGGGATCTTCAATAACATTTCTTCCAAACACTATGCTAGCACCAATTTTCATGTGCATAGACATTCCACAAACCTCTTGAGGCCAAATGTTGAACTTGCATGCAGATTATCGATACTTCAGGTCTCTTTCCATTAGGTTGTTGGGATCACAGATTCTACCTGGGCAACAGCTTTCCATTTTTTTAATGTAGTTGGCATCAAAGTCATCTCACACGTCTAGATCTCTGCAACCTCTTAGAGGTAGGTGCTCGACCCAGAAGATAATGATGACCCAAGGAGCTGGAATCAAATCTTTGATTGGTCGTCATAGGGATGATCACAGTGAATCCAGAAGCCAGAAAGGATTGTAGCTGCACAAGACAGGTACCTATTCATCAATGAAGTTCAGTCTCTCGTAACTCCAGTCTCCTTCAAAGACACCACCACCCAGCTAACAGACAACAAGAGTCATTAAAGCAATTTTTTTTAGCCTTCTGGACTGACTCTTGTTGATACACTCTCCCCCATCTAGTGCTTGCACCTCTCCCTCCCTCTTGTGTATTGTAACCAGCTACTTCTATCAGCTACAGTACACTGTACAGGAATCAAAGTCTGTATAATACTCTACAGCTATGTATACAGGCTTTGATTCTTGTACTTGCCTTCTGATCAGAGCTCAGAAGCTCTTGGAAGTTGGACTCAATGGCCTGCAATTGCTCATACCGATGTTGTTGGGTGGGTATTTGATTTTGGAGATACCATATTACCTTGGTAGCTTTGACACTAATTATATTATTTTCAGAAACGTTGAAACTTTCCCCCAAAAACTTCGAAGATCAAAATCAATTTTTGTGAAGAAAAATTATTGAATTATATTATTCAGGAATATTTCCTTTGTTGAAATGAACATTTCCACATTAACTAATTAATTGATACACTTGTGTCGAAGCTGCCAAGGTG
>Ga0209611_10014949_pt1 | contig 10236 bp, 11 predicted proteins | sample S1TSphgellanicum_3_FD_187693 | JGI IMG/M metagenome (GOLD analysis project Ga0209611, IMG submission 187693) | Host-associated microbial communities from peat moss isolated from Minnesota, USA - S1T2_Fc - Sphagnum magellanicum MG (SPAdes) (version 2) | ecosystem: Host-associated > Plants > Peat... | reverse complement strand
GAGCCAGTTGTCAAACATACTGATTCCGTCCCAGTTCAGATGGCCAGAGTGAACCAGCACCCACCAGCACACCACTCACTCAAGATGGATGGTATTCCGACAGAAAAACACTTTTTTCTGTTGTTGTATCCGTGTAATATATATCTACCCATTTATGGATGTACCATATACCCACAAGTGCCTCATCCACAGCAGACATTTAGCAGCCCTCGGTGGTGGTAGAAGAGTATGGGCTATGAGAGTGGTTTTGAGTGCTCAGGTTGCCAGGAATGGGTTAATCACATGGGTTGAGACTGTTGTCATGCTAACCAGCTGCACTCGAGCTTGTTATTGGGCAACCGATTGTACAAGAGTGTCGAGCTGCTGCTGCTTATGGGTTATGTCACAGAGTGTGAGTTATCAGGTTCAACCAACCAATTGTACAAGAGTGTCGAGCTGCTGCTTATGGGTTATGTCACAGAGGGTGAGTTATCAGGTTCAACAAACCAACAACCAAGAACATGCGACAAAACCAAGTATTGAGTAGGTAGGTAGGTGGTACACAAATTGTCAGAAGGCAGTCATATGTAATATAACTGGGGAGCTCTTGTTCAATGGTTGCTGCCACATTAGTGATGGAGAAGACGCTCCTTATAATCGGTAATGGGAACCATGTAGTTTTATTTTGGTCAAAGTCTAGAGCCCAAAATCCCACATTTGGAGGAATGCTCCTTTACAAGGTGTTGTTGTGAATTATGAGTTCCTTTTTGTTGAGAACTTGATGGAACTTTTGAGGTTCTTGTGATAAGGGTATTATGAACTATGGGCTCATTTTTTTGGGTGGGAGAACTCCATGGGACATTTTCTATTTTAACTCTTGTTGCTGGGTCAAAACTTGACGTAAGGGACACAGAGCCATTACATTGTGAGCTGCTTGTTATTACTATCCAGTTCCATAGGCTTATTATGAAACCACCCCCCCCCCCCTGGTTGGTGTCAAAGTTGCCATCTTATCCATGGCAGAAGAATGCATGTTATGTGAGAATGTGTGCTTTTTTGTCCACTTTTGGAGTGTGGATTCTGCTTGGCTGATCATTTGTCTTGATAAATAATCAAATATTGCTGAAAATGTTGGGTGCCAAGAATTCGCAAATCCAGTGAAATTATAGCCTTAAAAAATGTCCCATCTACACTAATAGTAGTCATCAATGGAGACCTACTAATGGAAATATAATACTAATAAGTACCCTAAAGATGCTACCCAACATGTGAGTGTTGTGTCAAATTAGTCCCAAAACTCCCCCTTGAGTACAACTTAGATGAGTAACCTGAGGTTTACTTTAAACTCATGGTCGATCAAAAACACACAACTTAAACACACCAAAAAAATGAACCACAAAAACTAGCAGCAATGGGAGGGAGACAAGGTTCGGGTGAATGAGTGAGTATCATCACATTGCTTCATATACGAACCTTAAGCCCTAAACCCAAAAGCCATTGCTTCATCACATTGTCATGTGTATATATATATATATATATAAATATATGACAACGTGAAGATAATACACCATAGATCTCAATTCAATGATTGAAAAATCATCAGATTTGGACAAGTTTTGATATCCAAACTTTGTCTCAAATGTCCCCCATGGAGTTTTGATTCCCAAAATGAACATGCAATTTCAAATCATGAGAGTTCCTCATCTACATTCCCACACATATCTCATTCCCCTTGAGAACGTGTTTAAATCATATTATACCTTGACTTCATTCTTAACTCAATAACATAGTTCTTGAAGAAACATTAGTCTTAATCTCAAAACTAGGGTTGTGACACAAACCATATTTAAAGAATCCACAAGACTATAATTTTTTTTTAATGTCAAAATCTATGTTTTGTCAATCAAGCCATTCTCCTACGACTCATTCAACAAATACTAAAATTCCAATGACAAGATATTGAAGATGGCATGGGAGAGTTTTTTTGCATAATTATGTATTATATGGTTTCCAACTTGACAATTCTTGTTACCTTTCATATTTGCTTTCTCATAGCATCATTTTTCAATCATCACTTGTGGAAATTGAGTGGTTTTGTCTTCCCAAGCAACAACAACAACACATTTAAATTCAAAAGGTCACATTGCATTGAATAAATTTTAATCCTTTTAAACTATTCGATAACAAATTGATAAGATTTCATGAAAATTTTATGTGATCACAAAATTTTTGTTTTGATATTGTAAGATCCGAGGAACAAATGAAAATATATTAATATTTCAACTTTATTTCAATTGATCATCATTGGTAATGTAGAGCAATGCAGAGCTCAAGTTAAGTAAATCAAATTAAACTAATCCAATTTTAAGAAAGTTTTTTTAATTTTTTATTAATCATAACCCAATACTAAAAAGTTTTGGTATATTCTTCGACAAATATTGAACTTATAGTACCATGATAAGATTCCCATAATTTTCTTGAATTTTTAAAAACACTAGTTTAAACAACCTAATCTTTTTTATATGATAGCTTTCAATTGCACATATTACATTTTTGGTCACACATTAGAATAATATTCAATCATGTGTATTAACTTTTCAATCACAAATTATAAATATTTTTTCAAGTGCATGTATCAACTTCAATTGCATGTATTAACTCTTCAGTTGCACATTATAGTACCACTAGTACAGGGGCAGCTTCAACATATGTATGTCAAACAATTCATTTATTGTGAAGACTTCATGTCCCAAAAAATCAAATACTCTCAAATATACTAAAAGATTCTCTAGTTTCCTTCACAAATTTTTTTGTTCTTGGACAAAAATGTTTTTTCAAAAATTTCAACATTTCTGAAAATAATATAATTACTGTTGAAGATGCTAAGGCACCATGGTAAATTATATATATATATATATGTGGTTGCCTCCCTCCCTTGCTCCATCCATCCATCCAATCCCCACCTTCCCTTGACCCCCTGTCCTACTACCTACCCACCTCCACCATACCAAGTAGTGCTACTACCACTACAAGAGAATGTAATTTTTCTCCCACAAAAACCCGGGCCTCATGTAGTGTAGCTACTCATCTACCTACCTACTAGCCTCTCCAGGCCAATAGTGTACCTACCTACCTTCTAGCCTCTTCAGTCCAGTAGTGTTGCTCATGTGCATGGCACATGCTCATCCTTCCTGCATCCATCCAGCAAGCCAAGCCAGGCAACTAGTGCTAACCAGTCATCCCCATCCCTTTCCTTGACCCTACCCTTTGTGCTACTACCTACTCACCAACACCACCATCTCCAGTTGTGCTACCTACCTACCCAAATATCTATTTACCTACCTACCTACCTACCTACCTATATATATATACTTACCAACCATCATCTCTAGTAGTGTTACTACTACCTACTCACCAACACCACCATCTCCAGTTGTGCTACCTACCTACCTACCTACCTACCTACCTATATATACTTTCCAACCATCATCTCTAGTAGTGTTACTACCTACTTACATGCCTACCTATGTAGCTATCTACTTACCTACCTATATATTTACTTACCAACCACCATCTTCAGTAGTGTTAGTTACTACCTCCATACTTACCTATCTAGCTATCTACCTACCTACTTATCTAGTTAGCTATTTACCTACCTGCCTGCCTAGATATCTACCTACCACTCACAATCTAGATTAGCTAGTGTTTTGCTCATGTGCATGTTCTCATCTTTCTTTCTACTCCCCCAATCTCTCTCCATCTCTGCAAGTTTGCAGCTTCCCCTTGCTGGCTTTTTGTGTCTACTACACAGAAAGCAGCTCACGAAGCTGAAGCTCAAGTAGCTCCTGTCGCTGTTGTTGGCTGGGTTTCAACCATTTTGTAGCATCACTTCTTCTTTGGACTCCGAGGTGGGTTTGCTTTTTCTCTTTTGTTTTTTGGTTTTTTTGTTTTGAGCTCAGTTCATCATCTCTTTCAGCTGCCGCTTCTTGCTTCTTCTTGTTTCAACAAACACTACTTTGGAAGACTGTGAGCATTGCATTGCATTGCCAAGTTGCAGCTCAGGCTTTTTTTTTCTCTCCCCCGCCCACCCAAAAAAAAAATCACAGCTTCTACTTTGGTCATCTGCTTGAGTTTTTGTTTTTGGGTTTTTAGTGACGGTTTTTGGTTTGTTGTTTGTTTTTGAGTTGGGTTTTGCAGATCAATCGAGAACTTGTTTTGGGTGTGGAGTATATCTACATATTGAAGGATTTGCTGGAAGCAGCTGAGGATCTGTAGCTGCAGCAGCAAGATCTCAGCTCAGCACTCTCAGTGTCTGATCTTGGGTGAGTGTTTTTTTGTTGCTGTAGTTCTCTTCTCTTTCACAGCTTTTGTTGATGTATCAAAGTCTAAGTACTGGTTTTGTGAAATTCTTTGTGATGGAACTCTTCTTCTTCTTCTTGTGCAATGACTCTTCTTTTGCAGGTAGGTGTTGGTAGAGGACAGTCATGGCTGCTACTGCTGCTGCGAGTGTGGTAGTGCAGCTTGGTATATGCATGCTTGTTGCAAGCTGCATCATCCTCTTGGTTGCGCAACAATCAAGTGCAAAAACACTGGACGTGGGTGGTGCTTTGGGATGGACTGATTTTGATACTGCCATCTCTGCTGCACCCAACTATCAGACATGGTCTTCTGAACATATCATCGCCGTCGGCGATGTCTTAGGTTAGTAATGCAACAACAACTCCCATCATCATCTCTTCAGTCCCCTCCTTTTTTCTTTTCCTTACATTAGTACAAAGAGCCAGCTAGAAAACAGATTCTGTGAAGAACATGGAAACAGATAGATACATCGATAGATAGATTCTTTGAAGAATATGGAAACAACCAGATTCTGTGAAGAACATGAAAACAGATAGATTCTTTGAAGAATATGGAAACAACCAGATTCTGTGAAGAACATGAAAACAGATAGATTCTTTGAAGAATATGGAGACAATCAGATTCTGTGAAGAACATGAAAACAGATTCTTTGAAGAATATGGAAACTGGATTCTTTGAAGAATATGGAAAAGCAGATTCTGTGAAGAATATGGGAAACCAGATTCTGAAAACAGACAGATTCTGTAAAGAAGATGAAAGCAGACTCTTTGAAGATTGAGCTCCTGGATCTCTTGGGTTTCTGCTTTATTCTGTAAGATACAAGAATAAAATCTCTGACAAAAATTGGGGCATTTTGTTGTTGTTTTGTGACCAGTTTTCACATTTGCAGCGGGTTTCCAGAATGTCTATTTGATGCCAACCAAATCAGCTCATGACAGCTGCGACTTCTCACAAGCCATTGAACTTGATGCAGGAAATGCTGGCACTTATGCCGTATGTGGTTCTTACATAACATCCATATTTCTTGTAATGGTAGAACTGACAGGACATTGTGGAAAAAATAAAAATCTAAGTGAGAGAAGATCTCAGTTGTTGAATGGGTGTTCTAGAGAAAAAATCAAATCCAAGTGATAGAGATTCCAGTTGGTTATTGAATGGGTGTTCTGGAGAAGAATCAAATCTGAGCGATAGAGATTTCAGTTGTTGAATGGTGTTCTGAAACTAAAAATTGAAAAGAAAACCCGAGCGAGGAATTTCAGTTTTCGAATGACATTTTGTGAAAAAAAATCCAAGTGAGAGATTTCAGTTGGTGAATGGGCTGAATTCTTTGTGCATGTGTGTGTGTGTGTGTGTGTGTGTGTGGGTGTGTGTGTGTGTGCAGTGGAGGGCAACCAAAGAGGGCACATACTATTTCTCCTGCAACAAGCTTGTTGAAGGTCTAGGTACACATTGTGAAGCTGGTCAGAAATTGGTGATCACAGTGACTGCAGCAACACAAGCAGCAACAACAGCAACAACTACAACAAGTCTGACAACTGAGACTGAAGCTCTGAATTACTTGCAGCAGAGATTTGCTCGTTCAATGATCATGGCAAGTCTTGCAGTTGCACCCACAATTGCTCCCATCTCTCCTCCAGTTCCTGTTCCTGTGGGAGCCCCGGTTCCTGCTGCTCTTCCAGTTCCAGTTGCTGCACCATTACTGGCTCCTACTCCAGGACCCACCTCAACAGTAGCAGTGTCCAGTCCTCCAGCACCACCTCCTGCACCCGCCACTGCACCTGCAAAGGTACCCCATCTTTTTCTACTCTCCTCACTAACTATGGTCACATTCAAGAGCAAAAGTTTCACTAAAGGTACCCCATCTTTCTACTCTCCTCACTAACTATGGTCACATTTGAGAGCAAAACTTTCACTAAAGGTACACCCACCTTTCAACTCTCCTCACTAACTAAGGTGACTACATTAGAGAGCAAAATTTTCACTAAAATTCTGAAGTGGGTACATGGTGTTGAGCAGCACTGAAAAAGAGTGAGTTAATGGATTTCTGAAGCAATCAATGGTAACAAAATGTTCATTACCACAATGAGTTGAAAACGTTACCAAAAAATCCAATCATAACCCAAATAATAAGTGTTCATTATTACCACATTGAGTTGAGAGAACGGTGCTAAAAACATTGTAACTTCATAATTAGGATTAGCCTCAAAGCACCATAAATTAGGGTTAGTAGGTCGAGAATCAATCAAAACCCAAATTGATCAAAACCTAATTTCACATCTAGAATATTATGTAAGGCAAAATAGTATCTAAATTTGAATAAATTTGTGACAAAATTATATCTTGCCATTTCTCATATTGCTTGGATTATTGTCTTTATATAAGTAAATAAATAAATAAATAAACAAGTATTATTATTATGTAGTGTTTTTGGTTATGACCCAATGTGTGTTTTGGTGGGTTTTTTGTTGTTGTTTGTGATTGGACAGAATGCTGGAGCGGTGGTGAGTGTACAGGCATGGACTGGTGTTTTCACAAGTACCTTGGCTCTTGTCGCCCTTTGGTTATGAGCACAAAAATGATGCGCCCACCTATTGACCGACTGTCCATCCATCCATCCATCCATCCATCCATCGGGATATCAAAAAAGTGTTAACAACATTGGTAAAGATATGGTCACCACCATCCGAAGCTCCTTTCCAAGTGAAGAAGTTCATGTCAATTGAGTGAAGAGGTTTACATTGTCAATGGTGCAATTTTTTTATTTATTTTAATTGGGTTTCCAAATCCTCACTTGTGGGGTTTCTTTTATTTTTCTATCTCTCTTCTTTTTATTTTAGTTTTGTTTTATTTTCCTGCATCCATAGACAGTTAGTTAGCTAATTAATTAATTAATTAATTAATTAGTTGTTCCCTTAAGCCACAAATTTCTCATTTGCCATAAAATTGTGCACCATGTGAAGGGGCATCTTGCTTGCTTTATGTGGATTGCTTGTTTAGAAATTCATAGGGTGAGTAGTCTCCTTAGTCCCTTCCATTCATTTCTTATGTGTTATCCGTTCTACCCTATTGTATCCCGTGACAAAGTTGTGCACTCTCTCCTTGTATTATTTCTTAAATTTTTTAATTGAGTCTCCATTTAAACTTGAATAAAGGCCGTTCAAGCCTTTTGTCAAGTTCCAAAAGAGTTGTGCAATTTCTCAATATCCACCATGCTCTTCTATTTCACTCTCCAAATGGGTTTTTTTGTTTAATTATTGACAATTGTGCATGTGACAACAAATGGGTTTTGTTTAATTATTGACTATTGTGTATATGACAACAAATGGGTTTTGTTTAATTATTGACGATTGTGTATATGACATTTTGTGGGTGGCATCTGAATTGATTTTTTGGTGCTTAAAAACAAAAGACTAGGTAGTCTAATGTTGAGGTATTGTCAAAGATTCAATGGAAAATTCAATTCTACAATGGGCCAAAATAAAAATAATTAGGAGATTTGTAGGTGAACACAATTTGTCTCTAATCATTTCTAGTGCAATGTTGCCATCAATTTCTTTGATTACTATTGCAAGACCATAAAGGTTTTGTATGATGGGTTTGATCATCTTTGGTTTGCTTTTATTTCACTTCACAATGTCCAATTTTCGGAACTTGAAAATTTGTTTTAGCATGATGCTAAAATTGCAATATTTTTGGTGTTTGAACTTTGATCACGCTAATTAGCTGTATCTCTGGATTGTTTCAAAATTCATCACTAATTTTTTAAATTTTAGTTTGGATAACTTAATAGAAATTGGGTTAATTTTAGTCAAAAAATTCATCATTAATTTTTTTTATTTTTTAGTGTGGGTAACTTTATAGAAAATTGGGTGAATTTTAGTCAAAAAATTCATCACTAATTTTAAGTTTTTTTTAGTGTGGATAACATTATAGAAAATTGGGTTAATTTTAGTCAAGATTTGTATGGCTTTTGTAGATTACATAATCTTCAATAAACTCAATGTAAAACAAATGGTGAATTTACTTGGTACATAGCTTGAGCAAGTGAAGGTTACTTGGCTTGTTTGGGAACCAGTATTTCTTTAGGATTTGTTTGATGCAGCCAAACTAGTGATCATCTATAGGAGGATATTGAAAAAAATCTGGCTATTCAACCAGATATGAATAAAAATCTTAATTTTGTATAAGAAGATTAAGAAAACGAAAAATTCCATAAAATTTCCCAATTTTACCATTCAACTAATTTCCTCTTTCAACCCAAGCATTAGGTAATACATTTCCCATGCTCAAGGATTTACCATATGGCATATTGCAATTCATATTGCTGAATAATTATTCAAAAAATAAATTGTAAAAGTTGAATTGGTAGTAATGAAACAATTAAAAAAAAAACTACTTCAAATTATTTCAACATCAAACCCACCTAACAATGCATTTTTGCAACTTTCTTGGAAGTGTGATTAACATTAAAATAACCAACAAAATGTCATATTGTTATACACATATATGACTCGGAAATTGAAAATGATATAACAATAATCTTAAATATGTTGTGAACTAAAACAAGGACATTTCATTGCAAAGTGGGCAAAATGTGGCTTGAAAATTTGCTATATCACATGACAATGTTTTTTGCATTTCTATGAACATGTTTTTAACATTCATTCCTTCTTCATAAAAACTCTATTTTGTCTTATTCATGACTTTTTTTTTTCATGTAGTACATTTTCATGACATTTGTATTTTGTGAAACACCTATAGATTTGTCAAATGGTTTTAGGGTAAATTTTTTGTTATTGATTCTTAGTTTTAAAGAAAAATGCAAATCCAATGCATTCTTTACAACAATCAATTTCCTTTTGTCAATTATCTTAAACACAAAGCATTGACCGATAGTGGTAATTTAAGTTGGTTAGATTTATTTATTTATTTTTGGATCCAATTCATTTCTATCTATTTGTTTGATGGAAGGAAGGAGTAGCTTAGAAGCCTTTAGTATTGAGTTGCTTTCAATGAAGTTGTTTAGATGTTTGAAGGCCTTGGGTGTGAAAACTTTGAAGCCTATTCTTTGTTTTTTTGTGAGTGGTGCAAATATTCAATTCTATTTTTGCTAAAACATTTCATTTCAATGTGAATATGATGATGATGATGATGATGATGATTATTATTATTATTATTTGTTTGTTTGTGTGGTTTAAGGTATTAGGAATGTCTCTAAATTCTCCATAACTTGTATGAATGTTTAGGTGTGATCCAACCTTACTAGATTCAATAGTGTTAGGTGCCAATCTAATAGTGCACGACATATGGCACACTCCTTTGACATGAAGTACACACTATCCAATGTAGTACCCATGAAGAAAACACATCACATCATATACTTATGATATCTATAATTCGACACGTTTTTAATGGAGGACAATTTTCAAGTTGATCGGAGGATGGGCCAATTTTGAAGCAAAACCATTGGATCCTTTGGCTACAAGTTGGCTCTTTGGTTTGAAAACCAACATGAGGGGGAAAAAAAAAAAAAAGATTTGATGTATGCAAAAGAACGGTTTATTGTTGCCACCAATTTAAATCATGTTAATTTGGTTTAGCCAAAACTAGATGTTTCCTTTGATTGTGATTAAAATGGCAACATGTCAAAAATTTTAAAAAATTTCCCCTTAATAATTACCTAGTCATTAAAAATGATGATTTTAACTCCCATTGCCTCCTTACAAGAACTACCATATATATCGCACCCATTATAATTTATAATTGGGGATAAAAAAATTAGAATATTATAATTTGGAAATTAATAAGAGGGTAATCAAAATTTTCAACATCACTAAAAAAATCCTATTACCTAACCACCAATTACTATTTTCATAAAAAATATCATTTTCATAGAAA